>Ga0102592_1000496_pt1 | contig 65416 bp, 69 predicted proteins | sample AraplaCol_mMF_r2_FD_76861 | JGI IMG/M metagenome (GOLD analysis project Ga0102592, IMG submission 76861) | Arabidopsis root microbial communities from North Carolina, USA - plate scrape MF_Col_mMF_r2 (SPADES assembly) (version 2) | ecosystem: Host-associated > Plants > Roots > Endosphere...
AATGGGTCGGCTCCGTCCGGTCGGCTCGCAGCTTCGCCTTGACCCGACGCTTGGGAACCTTGTGCGGAGTTGCAGGTCCATCTCCTTGTAAAGACGATAGATTCTCTTCGGATTGACGGGCCACCCGTCGCGCTTGAGCAGGACATGAACGCGACGATAACCGTAACGCACCCGTGTCTGGCAGATGTCTTTGATCTTCAGCTTCAACTCGGCCTGCTCGCCGCGCCTGGACTTGTAGACATAAAGCGACCGGTCAATCTTCAGCACCGAACATGCGCGCCGGATAGAAACCTTCCAGTCTGCCTTGATTGTGTCGACAAGCTTGCGCTTGCGGGCAGGCTTCAGAGCTTTTTTGACAGCACGTCCTGAAGCATCGCCTTGTCCAGCGACAGGTCGGCAACAATCCGCTTCAGCTTGGCGTTCTCCTCCTCGAGCTGCCGCAATCGCTTCATCTCTGACGGCATCAGACCGGCATATTTTTTGCGCCAATTGTAGAAGGTCGCGTCCGAAATTCCTGCCTTGCGGCAGACCTCACCGATCGGCGTCCCGTCCTCTGCCTGCTTCACAACAAAGGCGATCTGCGCTTCCGAAAACTTCGAGGCCTTCATCGAATTCTCCTCTTCTGCCCAACAGGGATCTTAAGTGAAAAATTCCAGTTCCAAGTGGCCTAATTTGACGGGGGCACGTCACTCGCCTGCCAGCGCATACTGCAGGCGAGCAACCCGTCGTTTGCGTTCAGCGTTTTATTTCCTTGCTATGCTGTCCATCGGATCGTCGACGTTGGTAAGCTCCTTCGCCACCACACTCTACGCGTCGTCCGCCGGGAGTGCCAACCTCAGATATGACAGTGGGATGTCGTTGCTCGCGAACTTCGAGACGGTCTCCGTATTTGAGAGCGAGCCACCTGCAATCTTCGCAATCAAGCTCAATGCCATCGAGTGTGACTGTCGCAGCCGCCGTGCTGCGAACAGACTGATCCAACCTGGCGACACGAAGAATGGCGTTGCCAAGCAGCATCTCACATGGAGCCTGATCTACTTCAGGGCCGCCGACAGCTCGGACTATCTGCAGACTTTGCGTCCGTACTGGGCGTCAACGGGCGAAATCGGACGCCCGTTGCTCCTGAGGGCGTTCGCGATGGTCTGAAAATCGCTGAACAGCTGACAGGTGATCCCAACGTTCTGCAAGCCCTGAGGCAAGCCAAGAAGATATAGAACTGCTCCCATCCGCCGTGTACGCCTTGAAGGCGCACACCATTGACGCCGAGAGGAGTTTCGCCTATATTTCATTGAGAGATGGAGGCTGACATGCCGAGTATAGCGAACGAGAACAGTGAGCGTATGAGTTTGAGGGTGCCTGCCACGGCCAAGGCTAAGCTCGTGCGCGCTGCGGCACTTCGTAATACCGATCTGACGAATTTCGTAACCCAATCCGCACTGCGAGAAGCAGAAGCTGTGATCGAAGAAGCCGAAACGATCAAAGTGTCAGAGCGCGATCATCTTCGCATTCTTGAGCTTCTGGAAAATCCGCCCAAACCCAACGCCAAGCTGCGCGCGGCGATTGCCGGTTTGCCGGACAGCCTATGACTTTACCTGCATGGCATGAGGAACCGATCGCCAAGTCTCACGGTCGGGCGGCCTTCGATTGCGGCGACGCTCAGATGAACGAGTTCCTGCTCCGCTTTGCCCGACAAAGCCATGAGCAGAATGCCTCGAAGACCTTCTGTGCTATCGACGACGCAGTGCGCGACCGCATTCTTGGGTTCTATACAATCGCGCCTTCGGCAGTCGAGCACGCAACTGTGCCTGATGCAATGACACGCGGTCTTGCCCGCCATGATGTGCCGGGCTTCAAGCTCGCGCGATTGGCTACCGACCGAGCGGTTTCCGGACAGGGACTGGGAGGCCAGCTCCTAGCCGCCGCAGCGCTCCGCTGCCTACGACTTGCAGGAGAGGGCGGGGGACTTCTATTGATCATCGATGCCAAAGGCGAGCGCGCCGCCAACTGGTACGCTTCCTATGGCGCCGAACCGCTGAAGGACAAGCCGCTGACTCTCGTGATGCCGCTCATCACCTTCGCGGCCGACTTGCGGGCTAAACGTCTTCTTTGATCCCCTAAGGCGCGGGGACACGATTGATTTCGCCGATCACGAGCGCGGCGAAATCCGTGACCGGTCGTTCGAAAGCCAAGCATTCCGCGCCTCTGGTCTCAACCTCGTCGTCAGTGCGATCGTCGACTGGAATACAGTCTATCTCGACCGTGCAATCACACAGATGAAGCGAGCGGGTCGAGATATTCCTGATTCTCTGTTGAAGCACATCTCGCCGCTCAGTTGGGAGCATATCAACCTTACCGGCATTTACACCTGGGATGCGAACATCAGATGCCCAACGGATTCCGATCGCTCCGCCTTCCGGCTAGGCTAAGGGACGCCGTGCAAGTTCTCATTCCGTTCGCCCTTAGCGTACGATTTCGGACTGCTCTTGTTCTGCCCCCAGCTAGCGGCTCCGTCAACAGAGAGTGAGAGGGAGGATCGCCAGGGGACGAGGTAGATTTCATTTAATGGAAGTCAGAGTCTCGATATCGACCAATTATTCTTCCTCACGGAAAGTTCCATCTTCCTCTCGTCCGATAGAGAAACTCGGCGGAAAGGAGGTGTGCGATGCCAAGCAGTTCAAGTCTGGCAAAGACCGTTTGCTCGTCGATATCGCGCACGTTCGCCGAGAGTAATGCTGCTATTCAGGGAGCAGCGACGGGGTATTTCAGCTCGAGATTCCATTCGCCGAACGACGTGCTGGTCGCGCAGCTGATTGCGGAAGCCCTTGCCGTATTCGACGAAGACGGGCCGCGGGCACGCGGTTATATCGAACGGGCGCATTTCATCATGCGTGGCCGCTACCCCATGGCACTTCCCGGCAAGGGGATGCTGGCGGATTGGCAGGTCCGCAAGGTCGTCCATCACATCCACGGTAATCTCGAAGCTGAGCTGCGCATGAGTGACGCGGCGAAGCGGGTGAACCTCAGCAGCGGGCATTTTTCCAGGTCGTTCAAGATGACGACCGGCCTGACTTATTCCCAATACGTGATTCAAGCGCGCATCGATCTGGCTAAGCATCTCCTGCAGACGTCAGAGGCGCCGATATCGGAAATCGCGCTGATGTGCGGGCTGTCAGATCAGCCGCATCTCAACCGGCTTTTCCGTCGGTTGGTCGGCGTGCCGCCGAGCACTTGGCGCCGGATGATGGCCGAGCCGCCGGCGAACGCGAACTGAGCGCGACACCCGCGTTGATCATAAATCTTCAAAACGCGACCAATATAGACAAGCGCTCGATGCCGCGAAACCGTAACTGACAGCGCCTGGGATTGCAGCAGGCGCTCGCGAGGCTGCTGGGAAATGTCGGGTGCGTCCAGACGCGTCCCCGGATGATCCGTTCGCTTGCGACAACCGCGCTGCGAACGCACCAGCCGTCTGCTAGCAAGCTCAGATCGTGGCGACGTCGTTCCACCAGCGCCGACCTACGAATAGCTGCCGGGGCCGTAAACCCAGGCAACTCTTTGACCGGGGCGGAGGTCAGTGACGGCAGAACCAAGTGCGGTGACAATGCCTGCCCCTTCTACCCCGGGAACAAGCGGGAGTGCTGAACGTCTCCAGATCGCACGCCCGAACAGGTTCGCCGCGGCGAAAATGGCAACCGCCGCGAGGCCGACCGCCGGCAGGGTCGCTTCCATCATGCTCGCACCTGGGCGAAATGGGCGCCAGGTGAAGTAGCCGACAGTGGCGCCCGAACGAGACGTCAAGGGAACGAAAGAGTGCTCCGCATCTGTCGGAGCGTTATCCGAGAACTGCATTTCGGAAAACTGATAGTCCTTTCCGATCTCGGATACAAAACTTTGATCGAGGAACCTCACAGCCACATGGAGATTTTGCCCCCCCGGCTGTTGCTCGATGTCGCCGGTGTCTGAGACGATTGGCTTTACGCTCACGACCGCCGGTCGCCGCCCTACATGTGTGAGGTCGCTTTCGCCGATTGAGAGCACCCGGTCCGTGATCCCTTCTGTGTCGCTGGCAGCGAGTCGTTGCTGCAATGCATCCGCCAGCGGCAGATAAGCGACGCGCAGATCATCGGGCGTCAAAGCGTTATCCGAGGGCGCAATGAACTCGTAGATCGGGTTTCGATCCGAGGAAAGAACGACAGCGACGTCATGCCCGAAGTAGGTATGCATCCAATCGCCGAGGTTTGACCGAAGCCATTCCACATCCCGCGCGTCGGTTTTTCGAACCGCGTCGTCCCAGACAGTCGCGCTTTCCTGATCATGAGCAACGCTAGCCTGCATCTTCGAGACGATTAGTGTGACGAGATCCCGCTGGCGAGCCTCGGCGACCATATCGGTCTGCGCTGCGGCCCATTGGAGGGTGCCAAAAAGGACGCACCCTATGATCAATGACGTGGCTGCCGGGAGAACCCATTTCAAAACCCACTGCGACCGCGCCTGCCGATTCATCTGCATTACGTCCTTCTATGTGCGTAGAGCGTAAAACAGGGAACGTTAAAGCACACGGAAGGGGATTGGTTAGCACTTCCTTTCAGATAACCTTTGTCCGCTGCGGCTGACATATCTACTCCCTTCCACCAAAGTAGAGGGCTACGTCGGACCAAAGTCCGTTTGCGCTCACAGAACAAAAGCTAGATTGTATTCGTGTTGAAGGCGATCTTCCAACGTCGAAGGCGGCTAGGATTTTGCCCGCTTCGAATTGAATGTAGAAGAACGGCAGAAATCAATTACGCGGTCCCTTCTGTACGAAAGTATCTTTGTCGTTGACGTGGCGAGAGATCTACAATGCTTTCATGTGCAGGGAAGGTTCGACGAGGGATCTTTAATCCCGACCGCCCTTTGGTCTCAGTGATCATCCCGGCCTTCAACGCTTCCACCTATATTGAGCGCACCCTTCGGTCCGCTATGCGCCAAACCTACGCCGCCCTGGAGATTATCGTTGTCAACGACGGTTCCACGGACGACACGGCAAAACTCGTGGAGCAGATTGCGACGTCAGACTCGCGGATCCGCCTCCTCTCCACCCCCAACCGCGGTGTCGCCGCCGCAAGGAATACCGGGATCGAGGCATCATCAGGTCGGTACGTGGCATTCCTTGATGCGGACGATCTCTGGCACCCAACGAAAATCAAAAAACAGGTGAACGCTCTCAACCGGTTGTCCTCGCACTGGGCTGCGGTCTACACGCTGCATTACATCATCAACGAGGACGACGAGATCATTCGCCCTGGCAGTTCCGATGTCGCAAGAGGATATATCTACGCCCGGCATCTGAATGTTAAATATATATGGAATGGAAGCGCGCTTCTCGTCCGGCGGAACGTCGCACTTGCGATAGGCGGGTTTGACAGCTCATATGCTGCAGCCGGGGTTGGAGGCTGCGAGGACCTCGATTTCGAGCTCAAGCTAGCCGCACGCTACTTCATCGAAGTCGTTCCCGAGCGGCTGGTGGGATATCGAAAGCATCCCGGCAGCATGTCTTCCGATCACGTGCGAATGGGCAAGAGCGCTCTGGAAGTCGTCCGGCGTTCGCTGGCCGCAAATCCGCAAGTCCCCCGATACGCGATTGGAAGTGCAATCGACGCCACGCAGAAATATGCGTTTTGGGAATTCCGACAAGCTCGGAGAACGTATCTGTCACTCGTGACCATTGGGGTGATTTTCCGAAGCGACCCGCGTTTCGTGGTTCGGCTTGTGCTCGAGAAGGGTCTGCGCCGAATACAACACTGTCTTCGTCTCGGGACGACCACAGCAAACGGTGAAGATCAGCCGCGAATGAAGAGGTTGAAATTTGACGATCATATTGCTCCTTGGCGTCTCGAATGCCCAAAGGAGACCCCGCGATTACGACGTCATCTGAAACGGCTGGCTGCGGTGGATGCGAAGCTGAATTCAGCCCTCGCTCGCCGAGCAAACAGCACCTGATACGGACGGAGGAGGATGACAGAGGAATCGCGGGCCTTGGAAGCAGGCCCGCGATGCTTTCAATTTATTGGACGACCTCAATCACGGTGCGGGTCTTCGGATTGACGAGCACACGTTTTTTGTTGACGACTACATAACCGTAATCAGGTTGGTCAGGGATTGTGTGGATCTCGACCGTGTCAGGAAGCGCCGTGCCGACTGCGACGTCACCTTCAAAGGTGACGGATGGCGTTTCCTGTTTTTGGACATAGGTCTTGACCTCGCCAGGAACGACGACCGTCGTCGTCTGCGCGACCGCCGCTCCTCCGAGTGACAGAAACAGCGATGCGGCAGAGATGACCAGTATTTTCATGTTATTATCCTCCCAGGATTTTGAGTGTCCGGTAAACTCCACCGAAGAGATATAGTTCCTCCGTTACACGGAATGCCTGCGGCATGTTTGAATAATCACGTCCACTTCTGTCGGCGATGTAGACCGACCTCAGGCGAAACGACCGTTGCGGCCCAGCACGTGTTCGGGCGTCGTAACGCATCGCTGGATGAACGACTTTGCGGGATCGTAGAACGGCCGATAGCTGTACAGACACAGTGAGAATGGCCGTCCCACGCGTTTGCTGCATGACTGAGTCCAAGAGACGTCTCGCGGGGGAGCCCGCTGACGTTCGAGGGTTTGTCGGCGAAGATTCATCCGGCCGACCGCGACAGAGTACGATCCGCCTTTGTCGCCACCCGAGTGATAGCCGGCCCATACGAGATCGACTTCAGGATATTAACGGAAGCCTCCGACGTCCGTTGGATTTCCGCTCGCGGTCAGGGCAACGACGCCGGTATCGTCGCCCGAATGATGTCCGGGATATTTTTAGATGTTACCGGTCGCAAACAAGCGGAAGAGGGGCACGAGCTGCTCACCGGCGAAATGAGCCACCGCGTCAAGAATCTCTTGGCACTCGCTTCCGGTCTTACCGCTATCACCTCCCGATCGACGGCGTCCAAGGAGGAGATGGTCAGTCAGCTCACGCAACGCCTGGCGGCCCTTGGACGTGCCGGCGACCTCGTCCGTCCGCTCAAGGGCGGGCAGGGGAATGCTGTCCTTCTTGGAGATCTGTTCGCCGTTCTACTCGCACCCTACGACGACGAAGGCGCGTTTGCGGGGCGCATTCGCGTAGCAGTTCCTCGGATGGGCGTTGGCGAGTCGTCGGCGACGAGCCTTGCACTCGTCATTCATGAGCTGGCCACCAACTCTCTCAAGTACGGCGCGCTCTCGGTGGAAACGGGGACTTTAGACGTGTCCGGCGTTCTGGCGGAAGGTGAGTTCGAAATCGCCTGGAGCGAGCAGGGCGGCCCCGTTGTCGACCGCCCGCAAGTTCCGATGGCTATGGCAGCAAACTTCTCCATCGCGTGGTCACCAGTCAGCTCGACGTTCGTTCAACTACGACTGGACCCCGAGATCGAGGGTAACGGCCGCATTGTGCAAGTCCCTTGAGCCACGAGGGCGAGGGGGCGGCAAGGGAGCGCGGCTTTTGAAGCGGAACTTTGCATCAATTGCGGTCGCTCCTATTTTTTCGTAGACCGCGCCCATTGGTGCAGAAGTTACAGGACATCCTATGGGTACTTGGGGCAAAGACGTTTTCGAAAATGATGCTGCGAGTGATTGGATGGCACTGTTCGACCGGCTGGGATTTCTTGCTGTGACTACCCCGCTTGCAGAAATTGCTGAGTATTCGGATTTAGGGAAACCTATTCCGGCGGAGACAGAACAAACCTTCTGGGCGATGTGTGAGGTTGTGGCAATCGCGGGCGGATTTCCAACTCCTCCATCCATCGACGATCACAAACTAGCGATTAGGCGCGATGCCGGGAAAATATTAAAAATCCCAAATCTCAGACAGCGGATCATGGTGGCGTTGGAACGATTGGACGCTTCGGAAACGGAGCTGAAAACACTTTGGACGAGCGCTGGTGAAGGCGGTGATTTTGAAGCTGACTGTAAGCGTTTGCGAGATTCCGTGCTCCAGGTGCTCGCTCAACAATGAATCAACCAGCGTCTTATACATTCGATTGCTGGTCGCGCCAGGTTTCGGAGGGTCGTTATCTCTTTGCCAACACTGAAGACCTGCGCCTCCTAGCCTCCTCATGCATGTTGACGGGTGTAGTCGCGAGAACGCGCGTAACCAAAGATGTCAGAAAACGGGCGGGCGAGAGTTCATCGGGGGTTCGCTCTTCGAGGATCGATACCTTGGGCAGGGCCTTGACGATGCTCTCGACCGTGCTTTCCGCAAGGTGCGCGATCTCAGCCTCTGCCGGATCCGTTATCGGCTGCGGGCCTGGTTCTAATATGCCGTCGGCTGGTTCTTCCTCGTCGGCCGCCGGTAGTACTGGATCAGATGAGTATTCCATCAACACCAGGCAGGTGGAGTGGTACGCATCGTCCTCACGGCCAAGTTTAGCCAAGAGATCGAACAACCACTCGGCCGTCTTGGGCTCCTTTTCCAGGATGTCAGACCGTAGGCCAAACAAGAACCCTAGAGCCGCCAGCGGGTGGCGTAAGCGAAGGTTCTTGGCATCGCCGTAGGACTCCTCGATGCGGTTCGGCGCATTCTTCCCATAGGAGGAATCCATGCGCTTCGTTGAAATCAGCAATTCGGGGCCGGTGACCCAGTCGGTGATGATGACATCCACCTGTTTCAGGTAGTTTTTCCCCAGAATGGATGCCGAGGAGGAGGTGACCCCGGGGATGGACGTCCTCGATAGCAAATAGGATTCCGCGTTGGCTCGAACGGCCACGGGAAGTGACTTGACGAATGCCGCTACGGGCGCGGGGAGGACGCGTGGGTTCGCTGGCCTTGGCCAGACTTGGTCCGTGCCGAAACCGGCCCTGCGAAGTTCGTAGCTGAGCCAGACATCGAGAGCGAGGGCAGGAACTCCTGTTTGGGTTCCCGCTTTCAGGTGCAGCGGAACACCGAGCAATAGCGCAAGGGTGTCGTAATCGGGCTTGATGAACGGCTGGCCGTCAGTTCCAAGAACCCATGGATTGTTGTGTTCCCCGCTGGGTGCGGCAGCTTCGACGATATGATCGAATATTTCCCAGGCTTCTGCTTTCGAACTTGGTTTAGCGGCCACTTGCTGACCTCAAATTGCGACGGTTCGCCAGTTCCGCGCGTGCATTCCGGACGGCTGCCATTTGTGTCGCGGAAACCTCGCCGTCCACCAGCAGTACCTCGTCAACCAGATTAACGGCATCGAGCAGCCGCCCTTTGTCCAGCAGCTTTGCAACGCTTCGCTTGACCTTGCGAAGCTCATCGGCGCGAGAGGCGACCAGGGTCGGGGACGGCATGGCCCAAACGTCTGCCTCCTTTGGCTCGATCTTCAGTATCCCGCCTCCATAGGCGCGGCCGACCATTTCGGCATGCAACAAGGTGATTGAGTTCAAGCTGGCGACAGGAAGGAGCTCGCGGCCCAAGGCAGTATATGCCTCGTTCAGGTAAACCCCATGCACCGAATTAAGATGACGGGCCTTGGCGGCATTTTCGGTGATCCGGGGGGTGTCCGCATTCATGCATGTCAGCAAGAGGTCCGCGGGTGAAACGAGCGGCACCCGATACCAGGTCTTGCGGACCCGGCATTTATAGGCGGTGTCGACGCCTGTCCTGTGGCCGTCGGCGATATATGCCGCGGCAGCCTTGGAAGGCGGTTCATTTGGATAGAACAGGTGGATCGCGCTGCCCTCTTCACCAAGTTTCTTAAGCTGGGCACTCGAGAGCGAGAGGCCTCGCAAATGCGAGCTTCCTGGTGGCGAAAGGCCGAGCAACTCGTCTGGGCGCAGTCCGAGCTCTGCTGCGCGCTGGGGGGAAAGCGTGAAGTATTTGTTGTTTCCGGTTACCATTCCGAGCGTCGTGTCGCCCCAGGTCTCCAGGTTCGTGTATAGGCCGGTTCCAGTGAGGGCCTGCAAAAGATGCACCGCGTCGGCAGCAACGAGACTGCTGGTCCATTTGGCCGCAGGGTCGACCGGTGTCCAGCTCAGTCCCGGGCCTAAAGTGTCGAGCGTTGCAGCGTTCTTGGTTTGCCGGATCGTTGCAAAATCCGCCGGCCCCTCCAGGTAGCCGTCAGCGAGGAGAAGCACTACGTCCGCTTCCGCCTCCGGGAACACTTGCTCATCGAACAACACGAGCTGCACGTCGCGGAATCGACTGAACAGGAACTTGCGGACGGGCGCGGCATAGTTCACCGAGAGCAGTTCGGCGGGCAAGACGAAGGCCAGGCGGCCACCATTCTTCAGGAACAACGCCGAGTGCACGGTGAACGCAGCCCAACTGGACGCGAGCCCTGTCAAGGAAATGCCGCCCCTGATGGCCGCTTCTCGGGCACGAGTGCGGGCTTCGCCGGTGAAATCCTGATATCGAATATAAGGAGGATTTCCGATAACGGCGTCGAACGCTGGATTAGGCGTGACGGCAAAGAAGTCGGACAATTGGATATCGGCCTCGCCCCCCACGTCAGCGACCCGCTTGCGGGCAACGGCTGCGCTGTGCGCATGGATCTCCACGCCATGAACAATCGGGCACGAGCGCCTGCGTGGACCGAGTTCACGAAGCCGCTCGACCGCCGAAACCAAGAATGCGGCATCGCCAGCCGCGGGCTCGAGCACGCGATCTTCAGACGCGCGGATGGCCCATTTGGAAATAAAACGGGTAATCGCCGGAGGCGTGAAGAACGCGCCTCTCTCCTTGCGGAGGACGGGAGTGTCGATAGGGTCGCGATGGGTAACGAAAGTCACTGCTAGCTCCCGAATCGTGCACGCATGGGTTCGCTGTCTTTGCCGCCTACCTATCCTATACAGATGAATTTCTGTCTACTCTTTGTTCTTTTTTCAATCTGCCGATCCCGCGGAAAAATTGCGGCAAGCCGTTGCGTAACAATGGCCTGCTTCCAGCCCAGAACGACAATGCGCCTTTAGGGGTCGGTACGGCCCATCACATTTAATTCAGGTGCTTACCGCTCCGCGGGTCGCTGGTTCGATTCCTATGAAGAGCGTCGTATGCAACCGCGGACTGCGGCCTGGACAAGATTAGTGCATAGACGCAATCCGCTCTGCCCGCGTCCAGCCTTCGCCTGAAATACCGACCGAGTTGCCCGTTTTCGTTCCTCAATTTGCAAAGCATAAAGGCACCGATACAGCGTTTTTGCGTTCTGAAGTCGTAAGGCACTAGTATTTCATGGCTTCAATAGCGCGGAATATGGTCAGAACATCAAAGAAAAATCAAATTGAGTCGCCGACGTTCCCACGATCACAATCTCTATGATCGTGGGAACGTCGTTAAAGTGAGTAAATTTAGTTCTATTGTTGGCGTACCAGTTAGGCGAGCGACTGGATCTACTTTGGGTACGACTATTTTGAACTCGGCCGCCCAGGTATATGGCTTAAGATTGACTGTGAGAAGCCGCCGTCGACGCAGAGGTCCTGACCGGTTATGAAACCCGCAAGTGGACTGATCAAGAACTCAATGGCATTCGCAATGTCTCTTGGGTCGCCGATCCTCGAAAGCGGGATCAAATCCTCTCTTGCCTTCTTGATCGCTGGATCGGCGTACATTTTTTCAGTCATCGGCGTGTGGGTCATTCCCGGCGAAACGATGTTTGCACGAATGCCGTCTGGCGCCCATTCCAAGGCGAGCGTTTTCGCAAGCATCGTCAGAGCCGCTTTCGTCGGGCTATATGCACCTGATCCGGCATGGGGCATTTGTCCAGACATTGAAGATGTGAAGCATGCCGCGCCTCGGCTCTGTTTTAAATGCGGGTAGGAATGTTTAGCCAGAAGCCATGCACCGCGAAGGTTAACTTCGAACATCTTGTCCCACTCGGCGACGGACAAATCACAGATGCTTCCTGGGCTTGCTACGCCGGCATTCGCTACAAGAGCGTCAAGACCGCCGAATTCCGATACCGCTGCCTCTACCAGGTTTGCAGCTACATCAACGTTGCTCAAGTCGCCTGACAACGCAATGGCATCGCCTCCCAGCGCACGCACCGAACGTGCAACTTCCTCTTGGGGCTCAGATGACGCAAGGCCACACACTGCGATTTGAGCACGCTCGCCTCTCGATACGGCGGCTTCGGCGATACGGATACAAACTGCGGCGCCAATCCCACGACTTCCCCCGCTCACTAAAACTCTCATAGCTGCTTTCTCCAATTTTCCGCCGGGTTTAAGATATGGAATTGAATTCCAAATCGCAACTTTATTCTAATGTATGCGCACCGTGTCTCCGCCTCTCTTTGGACTATCTCTGCCAATCCTCACGAACAGAGCGTCGCGGTACGTCCATGCATACGCAGAGTGAGGTCCACTGGGGCTTCATCACCCAATGGTCCAGCCCCTTTTTTTGAGCTCCTGCAGGCCTTTTTGAATTTCCAACAGCGGCTCTTGCTCGCGAATGATCTCGAGAACCACGCGGTCGATACTGAAGACTGAATCAATGGCACGACCCAGACCCTCAAAGTCTATGATCCCCGTACCGATGGGGTCGTGACCCCACACGTCCGTCCCCGTATCCGAGATATGCACGAGACCTATATGCTTGTGATGCGATAGAAGACTGGCTACCGGATCTTCGCTTATATAAGCCGCGTTCGCGACGTCATAAACGATGCTGAGGTTTTCGCTTTTGATCTCCTCGACGACACCCACCAGTTCACCGATCGTCGGCCTGAAGCAATATGGGGTATTCTCCATGAGCAGCCGTACGCCGGCTTGCTTCGCAACCGGCAGAAGCACGTCAAGACTTTCATATAGCCAGCCAAAAGTTTGTGGGATGGAGGGGGAAATCATCGGGCGTCGCGTTCCTGGAGAGATAACAACGTCGGTTACCCCCCAGTCGACCGCAAGATGGATGACATCTTTGATATGGTCCGAGCTCTTGCGCCGCATATTGGCCGCGGGGCTGGCGAGATTGATATCGTATCCGCCAGCATTCAGTGATCTGACACTCGCCCCGTGGTCCTGCAGTTGCTTCCTCGCTTCCGATCGCATGCCTGTCGACATCTCGTCCGGCCAGCAGTGTGGGGAACTCACAGGCACTTCAAATACCTTGAAGCCGTGGCCGATGAGTTCAGACATCGCTTCGATCGCAGTGGATTTCCAGAGATAGGAAAAGGTATTGATAATCATTGATGTCTCCCTGCCGCCTTGGCGGTCTGTAATGTTGGTCATGGTCTGGTTTCAGAAGCGCCGAACGGTCGTCGCAAAATTAAAGTTGAGATCTGGGCGATCGACGGTCCCGAGCCGAAAGGTTCGTTAGCGTAGAAGACTTGCAGTCGCCCTCCTCTCGGCAACTCTCGTGGTGCTCGCCCGAAAAGCGCCCGTGATGGGTCAGTTCGATGGCGCCAAATCCCGCACCTAAAGAGATCGAACCGCGAAATTTAGTCGAACCTGTTCGCCGAGGTTGATCGACACGTCGCCGGGATCTGTAATTTCGATTGCGCCACACAAGCTACCCGTCGTGACGATCGAACCTGCTCTAAGTGCCGCGGCAGGCCTGAATGGATTGTTGGCGTAGTCACAGAGCCAGGTAAGCGCGTCTTTCGTCGGATGTTGTCCAGCAGCGTCAAAGGCGACCTGGTTGTTCAGCAGAAGCCGAAGGGGGAAAGTCGAACCAGGCTCAAGGACTGCCAACGGAAGCGCCGGCCCTCTGACATAGCCCATGTTCCCAAGGCGATCCGCGAGAAAGGCGAGGAAGGAAATACTGCCGCCTTCCGAAATGCCGCTCCAAACCAGCTCTGCGCCAAGATAAGCCTCAGAAATTGCGGCCTCAACGTCGTCTCGATCGTAGGCCCTATCCGTTCGAACAGGAAGATCCTGGCGAAGCTTCACCGCAATCTCCACCTCGATTTTCATGCCTTTTCGCCAAGCGATTATCGGATCTGACGGATTATCCAAGTAGGGATGAACTGGTGCGGCGACCGGGGTACCATCGGACGACTTTGCCACTTTCCAAGCCGAGGCGTTTACCCCTTCAAGCTTCGACAACTGGCTCTGCACTTCCATTGCGTCCTGATACACCAAAGGCACAGACACAAGCTGATCTGTTAGGACCCGGCTTCCGTCATGACGAAGGCTGCTAAGTTGATGAGCCAACGCAATTATATCGGCTCTGGCTAGCATGGGAGTCATTCTGCCTCTCGGGTCATCTGAAAAGCGTAGCTCTTAAATGACAGTTTCGGGATCGTGGACGATGACCGTATTGGACGGCGGCGGGCTCACGGGATATTTCCCGTTCTTGAGGGCGTGGTCCCTTTACCCCGCCCTTTCCGACCGTGACTGCTTGCTAGACCACCTGCTTGATCCGCTCGCGAAATTCTGCGGTCCCTTGCTGGATATGGTCGAGCAGATCCATCACGGCCCAATGCCGCTCGGCAATGTCATAATCTGTGACACGCGAATGGACGCTCTCAAACGTGCCAAGGCGCTTGTGCCAAACCTTGGCAAGACCCGGATAGCCCATCGGCTCTGCCATCGCTGATAGTGCCAGGAAGATTTCAAGTTCGCGGCGCAGATCGCTGTCGTCTGACGCATGCCTGAAAAGCCAAGCATACAGGTCGGGGTGAACATTGGTGAAGACGCCGGAAAAGCCCTTCGAACCTGCGCGCATAGCGGCTGCGGCGATGGCTGCGTTGGCGTTGACGATCGCAAAACCGGAATCACCTGAGAGCTCGACCCGTCGCTTTACCGTTTCGAGGTCGCAGGAAACATCCTTCAGCGTTACAAAGCGGCCGGTGTCGCGGCACAGCTTGAACTCGTCGTCGCTTAAAAGACGGCGATAGGGAGCCGGGCATTCGTAGAGACCGAGAGCAAGGTCGCTCGGGAGCCAACTCAAAATGGCATCCAGGCTGGAACGAAAAGCCTCGGTTCCGGCATTGCTTGTGTCCAGCCTGTTGCTCACCAAGACAAGTGCGTCGATGCCTGTCTCAGCCATCGCTACCAGTTCGGCGCGCTGGTCATCGCGGCTCTCACTGATGTGCCCAGATGAGATCACCGGCAGGCGGCCGGCCGCCAACGAGACAACCTTCTTGGAAAGCTCAACTCGCTCTGCCAGGGACAACTTCTGCATCTCGCTCGACTGGCAGACAGCGAAGAGCGTATCGGCACCATTGGCGATATACCACTCCACAAGTCGCTCGAGGCCTTTCCAATCGATCCGGTTATCCGGGGTGAATGGAGTAAGCATAACGGGGACGATCCCCTGGGCTTTGACATTCATGATATAATCTTTCGCTGTTTTCTTGACTGTTAGAGCGCAGTTCCTGCCGGCAGGCCTGCCGCGAAACCTGCCATCAAGCGGATCTGCGCGAGCAGCATGTCATTCCCATCAGACACCGTTGCGCCGGCTCCCTTGGCAGCGCGCAGTAGGGGCGTCTCGCTTCTTAAGCTGGCGATATCGGCGATGAGCATTTCGGGCCGTATTGCTGCGGCAGGCATAGGGAATATGCTGTCTCCCTTCACGCCGATCGGAGAGGCGTTGATGACGATATCGTAGTCCCACCCAGCCGATCCATCGGCAGCTCTTGCGCATTCTTCACCGCGGTAGGAATTGACCATATCCGATGTGAAAGCGACGGATTCAGGCGAGAGATCCATCAGATCGATCTTCCCTACGCCTTCCTCAGCGAGCGCAAATGCTATCGCGCGACCTGCTCCGCCTGCTCCCACAATTAGCGCGCGGGCGCCGCGCAGGCGCGATTTCGCCTGTCCAAGTCCTTCCACGAAGCCCACACCATCAAAGAGCGCGCCGTTCATCTGTCCGTCCTCCCCACGCTGGATGCAGTTGACGGCACCGACTGCCTTCGCTGTCGGCGTGAGGGTCGAGCAACGCTTTGCCGCGGCCACTTTGTGAGGGATTGTGGTGCTGATACCGCAGAGGTTGGGAATGGCGGAGAATGTATCCCACGCCGCCGTGAAATGTTCTGCGCTAATCAGGAATGGCACGGCGTAGATGTTAACCTCGGCGGCGGCAAAGATCGGGTTGATCAGGCGCGGCGTCTGGACCTGGTGGATTGGATCGCCAAACACAGCGTAGACACGCGAGTTGCCATCAAGGTTGGGAATACTCACTCGCATAGTTTTATTCCTTGCTGAACAAGCCACGGCAGCGATCGAGCGCAATGTCCATCACCTCTGCAGGGTCGCGAGCCCACCAGTCGGTGGAGAAGATCTCTACCTCCACCGCGCCATCGTAGCCGGCATCTCGCATCATCGAGTGGATGCCGCGCAGATCTATGATCCCATCCCCCATCATGCCTCGATCGGTCAGAAGGTGGCGCGTAGGAATCAGCCAATCGTTGACATGAAAACCGAAGAGCCGGCCAGCCCTGCCCGCACCCTCGATTTCGGCCGCCAGTCGCTCGTCCCACCAGCAATGATAAACATCGACGACCACGCCGATGCCCGGCCCTAACGCTTCGCACAAAGAATTTGCATGGGAGAGACTGGAGATGACCGTGCGGTCGCCTGTAAGCATAGGATGAAGCGGCTCGATGGCCAACTTCACACCAATATTGCGTGCGCGCTCAAGGACACTGCCAACCAGATCCTCGATCCGCCGTCTTGCGCAACTCAAATCCTTTTCATTCTCACGCAAGCCTCCTGTAAACAGAAAAACATGGTCAGCTTTGAATCTGGCGGCCCGCTCAAGCTCTGCCTCAGCCCGGTCAAGTGCATCCGCCGCTAATGGCCCGACCCGATTATAGCCTGAGACTGTCATCCCGAAATCATTTAAGACAGAAAGAGCGTCTGTCTCACCGACCTTGGCAATTTCGTCTCCCCAGATGGAAACGGTCTGGAGCCCCCGCTCGGAGCAAAGCCGAAGAAAGGTCAACATATCCGCTCGCTCGCGCACGGTGGCGTGGTTGAAGACAATGTCTGTCATCGGCCCCTCTGAATGTTTGAATATGAATGGTTCTGTGACCATGGCTCGGTCGCGGTAACGGCGTCAGGATCGGTTCGGTCGATTGGCAAACAGACCTTTTTCTCTGACACCGAAGCCCGGTCGCAGTCGGTTTTCACTCAGGCGGCCTTCCCCGGATGGCGACGAACCTCTGGCGCGAGCCACGGAGAAACATAGCCACGGTCGGCTTCTTCGATGAGTGATCCCGGCGGAACAAGCGCGTCAATTTGGTCAAGCGTCGCGGACTGGAGAACAGTCTCAAAACCCGCTTCCATGCTCTTGAACTGCTCAAGCGTTCGAGGACCGAGGATCACAGACGTCACTGCGGCGTGCGCAAGTGGGAACGACTGAGCCATGTGCATAAGGGACAAACCCGCGTCGGTCGCAACGCGCTCAAGTTCTGGAAGCAGTTCCAGTTTGCGCCTGTTACCCTCGCGCTGCATGTCGAATCGCGTTTGCAGAATTGGGTAGTGCTGTCCCCACTGTCCTTTTACGCGCTCGGCTCTGGATCCTGACGGCACCGAGCCGTTGCCCTTGTACTTGCCAGTCAGCCAACCGCCATTTAGCGGGCTCCAAGCGGTGAAACCCATACGGTAGTGTTGAATGGCAGGGAGCGTCTCCCTCTCCACCGCCCGTTGAAAAATGGAGTAGGGCGAGCTTTCATTGACAAATCGCGCCGTCTTGTTCAATCGACTCACCGATTGAGTCTCTGCCAGATACCAGCTCGGCAGTGTCGAGCAGCCGATGTAGCGAACTTTGCCTTGGGCCACAAGGTCGCTGAGGGCGCCAAGTGTTTCTTCCAGATCCGTCTCAGGGTCGGGCCGATGCAACTGATAGAGATCAATATGATCAGTGTTCAGCCGTCGCAGGCTGTTTTCAACCTGCTTCATAATCCAGTAGCGGGACCCGCCCTGTTCGTTGCGTCCCTCACCGGCCGCCAGACGAAACTTGGTTGCAAGCACCACCTTGTCCCGACGGCCTGTAATCGCTTTGCCGACGATCTCCTCGGCCTCTCCGTGGGAATAAGTGTCGGCAGTGTCGATGAAGTTGATGCCGCGGTCCAAGGCACAGTGCACGATGTCCATGCACTCTTTTTTGTCGGTATTCCCATCTGATCCATAGCTCATGGTTCCCAGCATGTACTCGCTGACCTGAACTCCGGTTCTCCCAAGGTAACGATATCTCATCGGGTGCCTCTCTTTGTTCGCGTGTGGCTCGGTCCAGGCAAGATCGCGCACGATCTACGGTCGCATGGGCGCAACGATGCCGTCCGCTTTTCGATCGGAGAAAAGCGAGAGCTCGGAAACCGAGACCACCATTCGAGTGTCGCCATTTTAACGACGTTCATGGATGGCCGTGTGGTGACAGGGGCTGGATGGATCGAACAGGCCGGACCCATCCAGCGTCTTACTTCAAGTCGAGCTTATTACTGCGCCTTTGCGAGTGCCTCGTCATACCGCTTGATCAGCTCATCGTAGGCATCTGCCGGCGATCCGTCTTTCAGGATCATTCTTTGGAAAGCCTCCCCCAAAATGGTGTGATACGTGGAGAGGATGGGGGTGTAGGTCACGGTTTGACCACGCTGGCCTACCAGATCAGCCCACTGCTTTTGATCCTTACCGGCGTCGGTCTGGAAGTATGGTGCGGTGTATGCCGATTTCCGCGAAACAACCTCCCCGCCCTCGGCAGCGAAAGCTTGCGCCTCCGGAGACACCATGAACTTCACGAATGTCCATGCGGCATCTTGGTTGGCGGTCTTCTTGTTGATCGCAATATTGTAGCTGTAGACCGTCTGCTTGTCGTTTGCCGTGTACCCCGGCGCCGGAGCCCAGGCCAGGTCATCACCGCCGCCCTGGTTCTTCACCGTCTTGTAGCGATAAACGCCAAACACTGCCGTCGCTGCACTGCCCGACCGGAGCGCATCGTGCAACTCGTTAAACCCCATCTGTGCGCTTCGCAGCGGAGTTACATTGCACTTCGTGTAGAAGTCTTTGATCGTTTGTGCGGCCTTGATGAACGATTCTTTAGAAAACGCGATCTTGCCTTCAGGGGTGAAGTACTGACCACCGTTTCCAGGTAGCATCGTACTCAGGAAGAATTCTCCGAGGCTCTGAGCGCCACCAAGCCCGCCGGTCGCTCCGAGTGGAACGGCGAACGTGATCGTGTCCGACTGGCCGAACTTGGCTCCAAGTGCACACACTTCATCCCAGGTCGTTGGCGGCTTTACTCCGGCCTTCTCCAACATGCTCTTGCGATAGAAGAGGATCGGAATACGGAAGTCTTGGGGGAGGGCATAAAGCTTTCCGCCAACCTTCGTGCCGGAAAGCGGCAGGAGCCAATCTTCATCCGGAATGCCGTCCTTCTTCACCAAATCATCGAGCTGGAGAAGATTTCCAGTGGCAGCGAATTCCGAAACCGCAAAGCCGACGACACGGATCACGTCTGGTGTCTGGGCGCCCGACTTGATGGCGCGTGCGGCGGCTCCTCCGGTCGGATCGACTAGAAGTTTGACCGTGATGTTAGGATTTTTTGACTGAAATGCCTCGATCATTTTCGTCTGAGCGGCAGACCTGGGATCCTTTGAATTGTTTGGATCCAGGAACGTCTGGTAGATGATTTCCGTGCTTTGGGCAAAGGCTTGCGGAGCAAGGAAAGTCAGGGCGGCGGTACTAATTCCGAGCGCTGCCACCGCTTTGATGAGGTGGCGTTTTGATGTGATTTGCATGTATCTTCCTCCCAGGTTGAACAAAGTGTGTGGATGTTTTGTGTACGTCATCAGCCTTTGACGGCGCCTGCCGTGAGGCCGGAGATGAACCACTTCTGAACGAAGCCGAACATGAGGATAACCGGTGATGATGCGACCATCACAAAGGCCATCATGTAGGACCACGAAATGCCGACAGCGTCGAAAACCTGATTGACAAGAGCGACCTGCAGGGTCCGTTTTGCTACCTCGGGCGCGAACACTGCCACCGTGATGTAGTCGTTCCAGGTGGTCACAATGCCGATCGTCGCGACGGCCGCTATGCCCGGACGTATCAGCGGTAAAATCAGAGCCCAGATAATTTGGAACCGGGATGCGCCATCAATCATGGCGGAATCCTCGATCTCAATCGGAACGGCTTCGACGAAATTCGCGATGAACCATACAGTCTGTGGGATAATCCGCGCGCAAAGGATGATCGTCACCACGATGCCGCTGTTGAGCAAACCAACGGTTTCCAGCAAGTAATACGTGGGAACCAGCAAAGCGACTCCTGGCACCATCGAGGTTCCAAGTATCACCAGCATCAAAGTTCTTTTGCCTCTGAAAGAAAAGCGAGCAGCGGCATAGCCTCCAGGAATTCCGACGAGGAGAGCTATGATCACGGCACCGACGGAGTAGGCAACAGAGTTCCAAAGGTCGGTCAAGAAAGCCGGGTCATGGAAGACCTTGGCGTAGTTCTCCAGAGTGGGTGAATTGGGCCATAGGGTCGGGGGCACAACCACCGCTTCTACTTCTGTCTTGAAAGATGTCGCAAAGGCCCAAAGTACCGGCCCGAGAACAATAATCCCGATGACCAAGGATCCCATGATCGCGGGCATCTGTCCGCTTGTGCGATTCGAGAGAGCGCTACTCATATCAGAAAATCCTATCCGGTAACGCGGCCGGTTAGCCGGGTGTAAAGAGCACCAAGGGCGACATTGATAATGAGGACGACGATCGAGACGACAGCAGTCGGCCCAATGTTGACCGCCTGAACGGTTCCACGAAACGCTTCGAAACTCAGCGTGGTCGTCGATCCCAGTGGTCCCCCGCCAGTCATGACAATGATCAGCGTCATCAAGGTCAGGTACATGATGGAGAGAGTCAGCGCAGTGCTGCCCAGGGTCGGAAGGATTTCGGTGAACGTGACGTAACGGAACTTCACGAACGCGCCCCCTCCATCGATCTCTACCGCTTCGTAGAGTTCTTTCGGAATGGATTGCATGGCTGCTGTCGCCATCACCATCACATATGGGAACGACCACCAAGCTGTGACGATTATGAGGAGGGGCAATGCCATTCCCGGATCCCCCAACATAAGTCCGGGATCGATACCCAGCTTTTGGATTACATATGGTATGGGCCCAAACGAGGGGTTGAGGAGCCAAAGCCAGATGCTGCCGACGACCGACATGGACAGCGTCCAGGGAAAAAGGATGAAAACGCGCAGTGCGGAACCTGTCACGCCCGCCCGGTTCAAAACCAGCGCTGAGGCCATTCCAAGTATTGTGGCACCCGCTAGAGATCCGCCGACATAGGTCAGGGAAATTGCCGTCGTGTCCCAGAACTCGGACGAGTTCAGAACTTCGACGTAATTGGCGAGACCCGCAAAGCCAACGAGATCGTAGTATTTCGTTTTCTGGAAGCTCAACCAGATCACGAAGATCGTCGGATAGAGTGTTACAAGAAACAGGATCAAGATTGCGGGGGTAAACCACAGAAATGGAGCCCAACTAAAGCGGTTTGCGCTGTCAGTGGTATCCACGACGTCGCTCGCGAGGTTCGTCCCGCTTTGGTTGGTGCTGACTTGGAGCGGAGGTGTCGACATTCGATTTCCCATCCCGTGTGGGCGTCTCGGGCAGAGTTGAGGGCGTTGCCTGCTCAGGACAGGCGACGGCCGGTGCTCTCGCTGAAGAGATGAACGCGTGAAAGATCAGGGGCTACGGTGATGGTCTCGCCGACCTTCGGCAGAACTCGATCACGGAAGATGCAGACAATGGTCTGAGAGCCATGCCGGGCGATGATCTGCGTTTCAGACCCTGTGGGTTCGACGACCGTGACGGTGAGGGGCAGTCCCTCGTCACTGAGAATGAGATGCTCAGGACGAACACCGTAAATCAACTTCTCCGATGTACCGGATACCCCCGCAGGCAGAGGAAGCATGTGCCCGTCCTCAAGAACGAACCGGCCGTGCTCGACTTTGCCTTTGAGGAAGTTCATCGACGGCGATCCGATGAAACCGGCGACGAAGACGTTGGCGGGGTAATCATAAAGCTCGAGCGGCGCGCCGACTTGTTCAACATGACCGTCGTGCATGACAACGATCTTGTCGGCCATAGTCATCGCCTCGACCTGGTCATGGGTCACGTAAACGGTAGTGGTTTTGAGCCGCTGATGCAGTTCCTTGATCTCAGCGCGCATCTGCACGCGCAACTTTGCATCGAGGTTCGAAAGGGGCTCATCGAACAGGAACACCTGCGGATCGCGAACAATCGCTCTGCCCATCGCCACACGCTGACGTTGCCCGCCCGAAAGTTCGCGAGGGTAGCGGTCAAGGAGTTTCGTGAGGCTAAGGATCTCAGCTGCTCGTTGAACGCGCGTCGCCCGCTCCTCGCGGGGCGCCTTTTTCAGCTTCAAGGAGAAGCCCATGTTTTCCGCAACGGTCATATGCGGATAAAGCGCATAGTTCTGGAAGACCATCGCGATATCTCTGGCCTTGGGAGGAACATCGTTGACGGTGCGCCCGCCAATCTGGATCTCGCCGCCTGAGATGTTTTCCAGTCCTGCAATCATCCTCAACAGAGTTGATTTTCCGCAGCCCGAGGGCCCGACCAGGGTTACAAATTCCCCCTCATTGATGTCGACCGACACGCCATGAAGCACGGGTACGGCGCCGTAGGCTTTGCGAACGGACTTGAGCTCAACACTGGCCAACTGTTTCCTCCTGCCAGCCACCGAAGTGGCCACCTAATCCTGACGCGATCTCCCCGATCGCTATCGGAACGTTATTCCATTAAGAAACGCGGGTGTCAACAGGCCTCAGTGGTGCACGGGGCACTCTGATTAATTAAATGGCTAATTAGATAATATTTCCAACAACTTGCGAAGTCCGCGAAGCGTTGGTTTGCGGGCTAGGGGAGGCGATCCGATACGGCCAAAGTTGCGAAAGTTCCTCGGCAGTGGCCTTTACCTGTGCCGCTAACTGTGGGAGTACGAGCGGGGAAAAGTGGTGGATTGGTCCTGCAATGCTCACCGTTCCAACAACCTGGCTTCCAACGCGAATGACAGCAGCAACAGCGGCGACGCCGGGCTCAGCTTCCTCGATCGCTGTGGCCCATCCCCGTTCTTCAGTCTCATCCAAAGCTGCAGAAAATGTCTGCTTTGACATGATAACACGCGGACCGCCCAGGTCTGTTCGTCCCAACCCACTGGCAACGGCCCTGGCCAACGCCTCCTCCCGATCCAGCGTCGCTAGCCAGGCTTTTCCGTTGGCGGTCGTGTGCAACGGGACCTTTGCAACGAGTTCCGGCTGGTAAATCAGGCCGGACCGCATTCCTTGCGAATGAGCGATCCACGTCAAACCATCTGGATCCAGGATCGCAATCCTGCCAAGTCCCTTGGTATTGCTGGCCAATCGGTCCAGAATCGGTTGGCAGATATCGGGGATTCTTGTCCCGGCCAGCAGGCGCTGGCCCATCACGGCGAGGCGCAATGAAAGCCGGTAGAAACCGTTCTCGGGGTCCTGTTCGGCCCAACCTAGGTCACACAGACTGTTGAGCAAGCGATGCGCTGCGCTCTTTGGGACGTCCAGCCGACGGCTGATTTCGCCCAACGATAGTCCAGTGGCGTTCTCACTCAACAGCGTGATGACGTCGAAACAACGGTCTAGAAGGGATTTGACAAGGCGCATGGTACCACGATATTCGGTTTATCGGAACGCTATTCCAATAGCATTGCGAGAGGCGTTTCACAAGGAGCCGGGTGAACGGCGGTTAGAACATCAATTCGCGCATCGCTGGATTTTCACCGGCCAACGCACTTGATCTGTTTAATCATGGCTCCTCACCTTGATAAACCCGCAATAAACGGAGTCGAGATGAAGATTGCAGTATTCGACGTCAGCCACTGGCATTTTCCGCTCTACATTCCTGCGCTGAAGGATCCGGGTATCGAGGTAATCGGCATTTCGGACAGCGCTTCATTTGCTGGGGATCGTTTTTCCGATCTGCTCAACTGCAAGCTTTATGGTTCCAATGATGAGCTCATCAGTCAGGACTTCGACTTCGCGCTCGTATTTAGCCGTCATTCCGACATGGCTGAACTCGCTGAGCTGCTGATCGCCAAAGGCAAGCCCTTCCTCATAGAGAAGCCATGCGGGGCAAATCTCGAGGAAGTTCGTCATATCCGCAAACTTTCTGAGAAACATGGCGTCTTTGTAAGCGTGCCTCTCATTATGCGCGTGAGCGACCTGGGCGATCGCCTCTCGCCGGCTGCAGGATTCACGCCGGAAGGATTCCAGCATCTCTCCTTCAGGTTTATTGTAGGGTCGGTGGCTCGTTATGAGCGAAACGGATGCGGTTGGATGCTTGACAAGGCGCTCGCGGGAGGTGGGTCGATGCTGAACGTTGGCGTTCACTTCATCGACATGATTGCAAACTTGACGCAATCCCCGATCACTCATGTCTCAGGCCAAGTCCAGATTTACCGACCTGATGTAACTGTCGACGAACAGGCTGTGTTCACCTGCCGCAATGGTTCAGGACAGATCAGCGTAGTCGAGACTGGCTATTTGTATCCCTCCACAGCCGAGGATCAGCGAGATTTTGCGTTCTCGATCTCGCATCGTCAAATTTACATTCGCGGTTACGCTGACCAGTTCTATGCGAAGTCGCGTGAAACCGAGAAGGCTAGCTCGACGACTATCGAATACAATACGGACGAGTATTACCCGGTTTTCCTTCGCCGCAGCTGGGCGGATCTCGCAAATGGTCGCCCTCCCGTTGCAGGCCTGCTCGAAGCGGAACGCGCACTGGCCGTCATCGAAGCGGGGTACCGTTCGGCGGCAAACGGGGGAGCCCCTGAACAGGTCGATCCTAATACCTAGTTCGGTGCTTAACAGTTGTCCGGCGGCGCGATGACTCTCGTCTCGTGCTGGATAGTCAGCCGCGGCGCTTCAAGCTGCCCACAAACCTTCATTCAACGGTGGAAGGCATCCTGGAAATGAACAAGCGTGTAGACAAGCCGCGGATCGGCGTGATCGGGGTGGGTTGGATCGGGTATCGTCATGCGAAATATTGCGGCTCATACTCCAGCTGCGAACTGGTCGGCGTGAGCGATCCTGGACCAGTTGCTGCGAAAGTCGGGGCTGAACTTGGTGTCCCCTGCTTTGCGTCAGTTGACGAGCTGCTTGATCGCGTCAAGCCCGACGGTGTGATCATTGCAACGCCGACGCAACTCCATCTTGAGACAGCCGGGAATGCGCTCGAGCGGGGCGTTGCGGTTCTGATTGAAAAGCCTATAGCCGACACGGTCGCTAACGCTCGGATGTTGGTTGACCTTGCGAAGCGAAAGAATACCCCAATCCTGATCGGGCATCATCGGCGCCATAACTCAGCGGTAAAGGAGGCACGAAGGCTGCTGATCGAAGGTGACATCGGTCGATTGCTCGCGGTAAACGTGCTCTGGGCTGTCAAAAAGCCAGACGATTACTTCGACGTGTCCTGGCGGAAGGAAAAAGGCGCAGGCCCCGTCCTGATTAATCTGATCCATGAAATCGACCTGCTTCGACATCTCTGCGGGGAGATTGAAACAGTCTCTGCGATCGTCACCAGCGAGGGGCGGGGAAATTCGGTCGAGGACACTGTGGTCGCCATGTTTAAGTTCAATAGCGGCGCAGTTGGAACGATTACTGCCTCCGATGCTACTCCTGCGCCTTGGTCGTGGGATTCAGCCACAGGGGAAAACCCGGCGATTTACCAGGGCCGGGAAAATGCTTTTCGTTTTCTAGGATCGAAAGGCTCACTCGAATTTCCAGACCTTTTTATCTGGCGATACGTCGACCAGGAAAAACCAGGCTGGCTATCGCCGATCTCCCGTGAATCGCGCGTTATTCAGCAGAACGAGGCTTATATCGCTCAACTAGAGCATTTCTGCCGCGTTATCCGACGTGAAGAAGCGCCACTGATCGATGGTGAAGATGGTCTGCGCACGCTCACGGCAACTCTAGCAATCCACGAATCCGCAGAAACCGGAATGCCCGTCACCACTGCAATGGATTAGAAACGAGCTGGCGGCAGAGAGGCAAACTGGCCGCATAGTTGGCGACGTTGTTCCGAAGCCCAGGTGCTTTCATCGAAACGCTGGCTTTGAGGACCGTGTGCCAGAGTCGCGGCCTTGGCTCCGACGTCCCAGTCGTTGAGTTTGAGGGACGGCGGGTGAGATAATGCGAGATTTCCTGCGAGGCCGGATGGCCCGCGAGAACGGCATGCTGACGGGTAGGGTATGCCGGCAGCTAGGCCCAAAGCTCACAGATATGGTCGACGGTGAGGTCGGCTTGTCCGGTGATCATGTGCATGCCGGAATGGGTTTCGACACCCTTTGCTGCAGCCAGTGCGAGAAGTCTGGTGGTCTCGGGTTGGGCAATGACTTCGGCGAAGGTCATTCCGGGCTGCAGGAGATCCGGATTAAGCGGGAGCGCGTCTGTATCCTGAAGACCGAGCGATGTGGCGTTGACGACGAGCTGGCCTGCTGCCGGCTCGGGTTTGCCTGCCTTGGCAACCTTCCTACCAAAGTCAGCATTCACCGTCTCCGCCAGCGCTTCGGCTTTGTCAAAGGTACGATTCGACACTGTGATACTGTTGGCACCTGCCTCGACGAGTGCGAACGCTATAGCGACCGAAGCACCACCGGCTCCGACGATGAGCGCGTCGCGACCCTCAATCGCGATCCCCTTGGATTGGAGGCCACGCACAAAGCCTTTGCCATCGAACTGGTAGCCTCGAAAGCTGCCGTCGCGTTCACGCCGGACGAAATTGACGGCGCCGACCCGGGTAGCCACCGGGTCGAGACTGTCGCAAAGATCGATCGCTGTCTGTTTATGAGGTAGGGTGATGCCGAACCCCACGAGGTTCGGCATCGCCTTCAGACCGGCCCAGATGGTAGTCAGGTCCTTTGCGGGTACATGGAGCGGGACAGATACGATATCTGCTCCGCGCGCCGCAAAGAGCGGATTGACCGCCGCCGGCGACTTGGCTTGGGCGATCGGGTCGCCGATGATGCCGACCAGCCTGGTTGTGCCTCGAATGTTGACACTACTCACCACGACAGTTCCTCGCGTTTGAGCCAGACGATGCTGCCGTCCTCGATCCCGACAATGATATCAAGATTCCCACGGCCGGCCCAATCGACGACTTCCGGGGAGGCGACATGCATCGCCATCTGAATGGTCTCGTCGCGGTGCTTGATGGGGATTGGCAAGGCAAACCGCGGCTCTTCTGGTGTTCCGACATTGCGGGAGTAGAAGAGGCCCGCCTGCTTCGTTGTATTGCGTGGCGCGCCGGTCGTTGGATCCGGTGGTACGCAGGCGCGGGCATGGGTACCAAAAATAAGGTCCGTGCGACCTGTGCCTTCCCAATCGCAGAAGCACAGCTTTATGCGCCCGCGCCCGCCGCCGACATCGACCGTAAAGCGAATAGCTTCGCCGTCTTCCCAACGTAGGAAACGTTTGTCGACGAGTTCCGTGTCGGACGCCTTCCTCCAGTCGCTGAGGACTCCGTCCTCATCCAATGCAACATAATGGAGGTCGTTGTCCTTGAGCCAGTCGACGACTGCCGGCCGAACCCGCCAGACCGTCTTCAACAGCTTGCCCTTGAAGGTTAGGAACTCCTCCTCGCCGAAGCGTGGCGGCAGGACCTTTTCGCCGGTGTTGCGGAATAGCCGGTGACGGCCCGTGACGTCGCTGACCAATATGTCCATGCTGCCATTGCCGGTCCAATCGGCAAGGGTCGGGCAGGAATAGCCGAACATCTTTTCAGACGGTCCCTGGATAGAGCCCGTCAATCCGGCTGCAAGCCGGATCGGAGCGTCGCCGCCCTTCAGCATGACTTCCTTGTCGAGATAAATGATCCCGTCCTTTTCCCGGCTCTGGTAGAAGAGAAGTTCGCCTGTGCTGTTTCCGACGACAAGATCGTAGTGGCCGTCACCGCTGAAGTCATAGGCTGCGGGGCTTGGCAGGATACCCGCGTGAATCAATGGCTTCGTGGTCTCGATGCGGCCGCGCTGCTCGAAACGTGGAAGTCCGTCTTCGCCATCTCCGACGTTCTTGAGGAAGCTGATGTAGCCATCCTCGGCGCCGTAAACGATATCTTCGCGACCGTCGCCATCCCAATCGACGACGCAGGGGAGGTGGATGCACTGTTGAAGTTCCAGAACCTTGTCGTCGACATCGCGGATAAGACTGGTCGGCTCGAAGGTTCCGTCTTCGCGCTGTCGGGCAATATGCAGGATATTCCAGAACTCGCCTGCGATGACGTGTTGCTGCTTAGTCCCGAACTTGCCGAATGCAGGCGCCAGCTGCCCATAGACCTCAAGTGGCGTTTCGCCGGCAACGAGTGCATGACCTTTTTCCAGCACGGGAGCTGCGAGTGAACCTTTGTTCTTGAATGCATAGAGGAAGCCACGCAGCGGACCGCCGAGCCAACGGCCCGCGTCGTCATAACCGCGATAACCTTCGTCGTTCCATTCCAGACCGTTCGGCCAGTAGTCATTCCAGTAGTCGCTACCGACAATCAGTTCCGGCACTCCGTCACCATCGATATCGTGGAACCGGGCCATGTGGAAATATTCGTTACCCTTAACCCAGTCGGCATTGAGGTCGAGGCGGACGGGATCGCCAAATTCAGGCGCGCCTTTTTTACCAACGTTGGGAAACACATAAATCTGCCTGCGCAGCCGCGACGCGGAGACAAGATGGAAGATATCCCCATCCTTGACGGCCGTCACGTAGCCGCGGACGCCTTCGACAAGCTCTTCTTCACCCAGAATGGGTGTGCCGTCAGGATTGGTGCCGATCTGGCGACGCAGGAAGACGCGACCGTCATAGCATGCGTCCCACGCAGAAATCAGCATATCCTTCGTACCCGTACCGCTCCAATCGACGATCTCGACACAGGTGATGATCCGGCCTGCGACTGCGGCGGATTTGACGTCTGGGTGGTATTTCAAAGCCTCCGAGCCATAATCCGGACCGTGCCAAAGAGTTGCGTCGTCCTCCCATCGCGTTACGCTCATCGCAAATCCTCTCTACTTGCAGACTTAATTGGAAATGATTTCTAAAACGAAACAGTCTTTCAAATCCAGTGAAAAATTGGGTTGAGTGCGTCTCGGGTGCAGAACATCGGGAACCGCAATATAATTGGAGGCTGAGAGTGAATATCGGCAGAGACCAGAGGTTAAACGGGAATGTACTCCCAAACAGCTTGCCTCGCAGCCGACCCCCGGTGGACAAAACGGCCCTAGCGAGGGCGCGGGAGGCGCAGAGCCTCCTGCGTGATGGCATATGATGATGTCTGCAATGCCAGAGCTCGGCGATCCTTTGCAGCGATTCACGCCAGCCGTGATTGTACTTCAAAGTAAAACTGTAGACGCCAGCTACCGGACTGCGCCGGTGGCGACGATCAGTGGCGTCAGGGTTCGCTGACGAACTCGCAGAGGCCAGATATCGCTCAGTTCTGCCGCTGCCTTATTGAGAGAACGGACGAGGTCGGGCCAACGATCTTCGGTTATGCGCATAAGAGGTCCCGCAACGGAGATCGTTCCAGCGACCGGTGCTTCAGCGTCAGAACTCGTTCGAAAGGGAACCGCAACCGCTGCGGTGCCAGCTTCACCCTCTTCGACAGAGGTTGCAAAGCCCCGCTCCCGGGTTTCATTCAGTCGGACTCTGAGTTCATCAATTGATCGAGCAGAATTGGGACCAAGCGTTCGTTTTGCCGTGAAACCGCGAGAATAGACGATCTCCAACGCGCGTTCTTCGGGCAGAGTGGAAAGCCACGCCTTTCCATTCGCCGTTGCGTGAAGAACAATTTCTTGTCCCATGTCCGGATCATATCGGAGGCCGGCTGTCGCACCTTGTGCCCGTGCCACCCATATCAGATCCTCATTTTCCAGGATTGCGAGACGGCAATATTCTTTCGTTTCCGCGGCCAGCCGATTCAGAACAGATTGGACCACGTCGGGGACATTCCGAGCATCAAGGTTCCGGAACGCCAAGGCGCTCAATCGAAGAGAAAGGGCATAGTTTTGGCTCGCAGCGTCTTGGGTGACCCAACCGTGGCTAATCAGCGTAGTCAAAAGGCGATGCACTGCACTCGCTGGCATATCAAGACGTCCAGCTAGGTCGGATAACTCGACGGATCCTGCTTCTCCAGCCAGCACCTCCAAAAGGGTCAAGCACCGTGATACGGCTGCGACAGTCAAACTTGAGATCTCCTTTTTTATGCAGCCTATAAGGTTTGTTTCCATTTTGGAATAGGCTTCCACAAATTCTAGATCGGGTCGTCGGCAGACAGGGAGTGTTCGCTATAGGGCTCCAATCCTCACCACGCTTGCTGAAAATGGAAATCGATTCTAAAGTAAAAAACAATTTCAGGAGAGTGTTGATTATGGAGTTCCGGTGATGATATTCAGATGACCGACGACGATCACATTGACAGGGCGCGTCATCAGGGAAACCGAACGTTTTCGCGCAGCCGTCCAAAAGTAAGCTGAGGATTGGTACCCTATGATCGTCACGTTTGGATCAATCAATGTTGACCTCATCTACCGGGTCGACGAAATACCTCAGGCGGGTCAGACCGTCTTAGCCCGCGGATCGCGAACCGAGGCCGGAGGGAAGGGAGCTAACCAAGCGTTGGCGGCTGCGCGGGATGGCGCAAAAGTCATCATGACGGGGGCGGTGGGTGACGACGCCATGGCCCCCATCGCCCTTCAGAATTTGGAGGGCGAGGTCGATATCAGCCGCGTGGTTCGATCGAGCGAACCCACTGGCTCCGCCGCGATAATGATCGATGCCAATGGCCGCAACATGATTGCGGTTGCAGCCGGCGCCAACCTCGTCGCCCAGTCTGATGGTGTTGAAGATGAGCTGCTTGGAAATGCAGGTTACGTCCTGATGCAGATGGAAAACGACGCTACCCAGATCGAAAATCTAGTCAGACGGGTTTCCAACCATCCCGCAAAATCGATTCTCAACCTCGCGCCGGCCTACCGGCTGGATCGCGACCTTCTCTCTCTCGTCGATATCGTAATCGTGAACGAAGACGAGGCCGAAGCCCTTGCCGGTTGGCTTGGTTGCGAGCCGAGCGCGAGATCCTTGTCTGATGTTCTCAACACCGGTGTCCTACGCACAATGGGAGGAGAGGGAGCAGAAGCGTTTATCAACGGCGAGAACGCAAGGGTTCCGGGGCTGCGCGTTGATGTCGTAGATACGACTGCAGCTGGCGACTGTTTTGTAGGCGTCCTCGCGTCAGCTCTGGATCGAGGCCTCTCGCTCGACGCGGCAATGCGACGAGCCGCAAAGGCGGCTGCGATTGCCTGCTCGCGTCCGGGAAGCCAGTCGAGCATTCCTCACAACGACGAGACAGATAGTTGGACCTGAGAGAAGCCAAGGGCAAGCACCTGCCTGTACCCCCATCGAAATTGACTGAAGACCCTACCACTACAGACGACCTGCAATGAGCTATCCAGCATTTATCTCGGCGGTGTTCATTCTCCTCTTGAGCCCCGGGCCGACCAATACGCTGATGGGGTTGGCATCGGCACGCAACAGTTTTTGGCTCGTTCCGAAACTACTCCCTGCCGAACTGCTCGGTTACCTCACTATGATCGTGCCCCTAACGTGGCTTGGGGGAGCGCTGATCAGCCGTTGGCCGGAAACCGCCCTGATTTTGAAGGCCGCAGCGGCGATTTGGGTTATGTATCTCGCAACAAAGCTTTGGGTGGCGGAAAACAAAGATATCACGGACCGCAGCGTGACCGCGGGACGCATATATGTGACGACGACGCTTAACCCCAAGGCCCTCGTCTTCGGACTTGTTCTTCTACCTTCGCCGACCGCGCCGGACTTCCTGCCAAAGCTAGGGATTTTTGTCGCGCTGGCAAGCATCGTTGCCGCGATTTGGGGTTTGATCGGCAGCTTGACGCAGGTCGGTGCGCGAACCCAGAGGCGCCTAATGATACTTCAGCGGGCGGCGTCCATCTGGCTCGTTATCGTATCCTGCACGGTGGCCGCGGGGCTCTTTCCAGCATAATACCATGCATATGATCGGTCTAGCTCGCATCTGAGCACCCTGCAATACTGACGCTGCAAGATCGAATTCCTCAGCCCGGTCTGGACGACCGCGCGATGACAGCTTGCTTAGGGCACCTCGCGCTCATCCGCATCGTCAGCAGATCCATCGACCACGAAGTCGTCACTCTGGCAACGCCACGCCTACTCGTTGAACCCGCCTTGGCATTCAGGCGGCACCGTCGCCCCGAGCTATCCGCCGGATTTCTGCTGCCGCGGCACTGAGAATGCCTTTCGACAAAGTCTCATCCTCTGCGATCCGCGACAGCGTGACGGGGCCAACCATGAGAGAAAGTATCGCCATGGCCCTGCTACCTTGTCCGGAGGCCTTAGCGTCCTCGATTATTTCCTTCAGCACTTCGATGTGAGCGCGGATACCGTCTTCAAATGGCCGCCTTACCTCTTGAAGACGACAGCGGCCATTCAAATGTCGTCGTCTGGCCCATGTTATTCGAGCGCCGTCGGCGCGTCGTGTTGGGATCGAGCATGATGGCGATCAATGGTCGGATCCAGCGGGGAGGGGAGGTCGTGCACCTCTTCGCCCAACAGCCTTTTGATCTGTCGGGTGAAAGCGATGCCGTTTGTGGTTGACCGGTTTCAGGTTCATGGCGGCCAGCTAATAGCGAACGCCTTCAAGGAAAGTTAATCTGACATCACCAGGGGCGGTCGGCCTTGGGTCGTTCTCCAAGAGCCATCGCCTATACAAGTTCACGTGCTATAAGGTTGCATTGTCAGTGAAAAAGAAAAGAACTCGCTGGCGTAAGCGCTCGCCTTGAATTTTTACATGGAGATTGCATGCTCTCGCAGCCGCAGCCTTTATACGAACAAATCAAACTCCATGTGCTAGAACGAATCGCGGATGGCACATTCCGGCCCGGCGCGAAAATACCAAGCGAAAACCAGCTTGCCGCTGAGTTGGGATCATCTCGATTGACCGCCCATCGCGCGCTGCGTGAGCTGACCGTGAGCGGTGTGCTGCAGAGGATTGCCGGCGTTGGAACGTTTGTTGCTCCGCCCCGAGCTTCGTCTACTTTCGTGTTGTTGCACAACATTGCGGACGACATACGAAACCGCGGAGAAGTTCTATCGATTCGCGTGCACGCCGTCGAGCAGACAAGTGTCCCGCCCGACGTTGCTCAGCGAATGGGAACAAGAGCTCGGGTTCCCATCTTCCACTCGCTTATCGTCTACTGCGCAAACGGCAGCCCGGTGCAACTAGAAGACCGATTTGTGTCTCCTGGCTTCGCTCCCGGCTATCTCAACCAGAACTTCACCAGTTATTCCACGACAGATTATCTCCAGTCGATCGCGCTTCCAACGCGCACCGAGAACGAGATCCAGGCCGTCCTTCCAACTGCCAGAGAAGCACAACTTCTCGAACTGAACGAGAGTGATCCTTGCCTTGTTGTCACGAGAAAGACTTGGGTCGGTGATGATGTCACAACATTCACACGGTTCATCCATCCGGGGACCCGCCATACTTTCATCACTCAAGATAGCCGCTGATGACCGGCGCGAAGGCGGCAGCTTTGATCTTGGAACGAGCGCTGCTGGCCATCCACATCCCAGCATTGGCGCATCGACCGGGGGAAACCTGGCGTCCGTGGTAGCGCATTTGATGCAGCTTGTGGCGCGTCTTTAAGCGCCACCATCCTCCAATCGCACATTTTATGTGCAATGCACCACAAAGGCTAAAAACTGGCCTTGCCCGGTTGCGCGCCCCGCACTTTTATGTAACCTATATATACAAGTACATATAGGTATGGTGAGCCAGGTTGATCACTTTCGAAAATGTGACGAAGCGCTATCACGGCGATGTTGTGGCGGTGAACGAACTGTCGTTCACGGCGCCGACCGGTAAATTGACGGTGCTTGTCGGGCCGTCCGGATGTGGCAAGACCACATCGCTTCGCATGATCAATCGCCTCGTGGCTCCGAGCTCCGGTACGATCCGGCTGGGCGACGAACCGACATCGCGGATGGACGAAGCGGTGCTTCGGCGTCGGATCGGCTATGTCATCCAGCATGCCGGCCTCTTCCCGCACCGGACGATCATCGACAATGTTGCGACGACCGCCCGCCTGAACGGCACGCCGAAGAAGCAGGCCCGCGCGATCGCGCTGGAGCTGCTCGAGCGTGTCGGTCTCTCGGAAAGCTTTGCGGACCGTTATCCCTGGCAGCTTTCGGGCGGCCAGCAGCAGCGCGTCGGCGTGGCGCGCGCGCTCGCCTCCAATCCCAAGTTCATGCTGATGGACGAGCCCTTCAGCGCGGTCGATCCCATCGTCCGCACACAGCTTCAGGACGAGTTCCTGCGTCTTCAGCGAGAAATGGGCAAGACCATCATCATGGTCACCCATGATATCGACGAGGCGCTGAAGCTCGGCGACCAGGTCGCCGTCCTGCGCGTCGGCGGCGAGCTCGCGCAGATCGCGACGCCGCAGGAGCTGCTGACGAAACCGGCCGATGCCTTCGTCGCCAATTTCGTCGGCCGCGACCGAGGCTATCGTTTCCTGGGTTTCGTCGGCGCCAATGGACGACTGGCTGTCAAGACCGAGCCGACCGTGCGCCTCGGCGATACGCCGGAAGCAGCGCGAGGTGCTACCAAGGATCGATGGCTGCTTGTCACCAACGAGCGCGGAGAGCCGCTTGGCTGGACGGAACCGGCAAGCCTGCAGGGACCAGTCCGGATGGGCGACCTCAATCTCAGTGGCACGCTCGCTTCGGCTGACGGCTCGCTACGACAGCTTCTCGACGCGGCTTTGAGCTCGCCCAGCCGCCGCGGTGTCGTCGTCGACGACAAGGGCCAGCTGATGGGCTCCATCGGGGTTGCGGATCTGGTTGCGCTGCTGGATGGATCGGAAGATCCGGCGGCTTCGGTGAAGGGAGCGGACCATGCGGTTTGACTGGCTGCTACGTGAGTCCGGAAATATTGCCAACCTGTTCTGGTGGCATGTCGGTCTTTCCGTTATTCCCGTCATCGCCGCTCTCATTCTTTCGCTGCCGCTTGGATGGCTGGCGCATAAGAGCGGGCTGTTCAAGTCGGCGATCCTCGGGGTCGCGGGCCTGCTCTACACCATTCCGTCGCTCGCGCTCTTCGTTCTTCTGCCTCTGGTGCTGCACACGAAAATCCTCGATCCGCTCAACGTGGTTGTGGCACTGACGGTCTATTCACTGGCCCTGCTTGTCCGCACAGTCAGCGATGGCCTCGGCGCCGTGCCCCCGGATACGCTGCAGGCCGCCACCGCCATGGGATACCGGCCCTTGCAGCGGTTCTTCATGGTCGAGCTGCCGATTGCCGTGCCCGTTATCGCCGCCGGTCTGCGCGTGGCGCTCGTCTCCAATGTGAGCATCGTTTCCGTCGCTGCCTTGATTGGGACACCGCAGCTCGGGCTGCTGTTCACGCAAGGTCTTCAGCTTCGGTTCGTCACGCCGCTGATCGCCGGCATCGTGCTCTGCCTGTTGCTTGCCGTCGTCCTCGACGGTCTCGTCATCCTGCTCAATCGCTGGCTGACGCCCTGGCGGCCGAGAAAGGTGTGAGCTCATGATCGAATGGTTTCTCAATCCAGCGCAATGGCAGGGCTCGGAGGGCATCCCGAACCTTCTTGCCCAGCACCTGCAATATAGTTTCATCTCGCTTTTCATCGCGGCGCTCATCGGCCTGCCTGCCGGCCTCTATGTCGGGCATACCGGCAAGGGGACTTTCCTGATCGCCGGCCTTGCGAACGCCACGCGCGCCTTGCCGAGCCTCGGCCTGATCGTCCTGCTCGTCATTCTCGTCGGGCCTTATTTCAAATCGGACCTGGCCTATCTGGTGCCGAGTATCGCCGTTCTGGTGCTGATCGCGGTGCCGCCGATCATGATGGGCGCCTATTCCGGAATCACCTCGGTGGATCCGGCGGCTGTCGATGCGGCCAGAGGCATGGGATACAGACCACTCGCCTTGCTGCTCACCGTCGAGTTTCCCTGTGCATTGCCGCTGATCTTTTCGGGCTTCCGCAGTGCGGCCTTGCAGGTGATTTCGACAGCGACAATCGCTGCCTACGTCTCGCTTGGTGGCCTCGGCCGGCTCATCATCGATGGCCGCGCCCAAAACGACTACATGCAGATGGCCTCTGGCGCCGTTCTCGTGGGTGTTCTCGCCCTGATCGTCGACCTGTTCTTCGGCCTCGCATCCAGGATCGCAGTCTCGCCCGGCTTGACGCGCCGGACTGTGAAAGGCGTCGCCAGCCGACGCCAGCTTGCAAACGAAAAACAACGGAACAGCTAGGAAGAACGATTATGATAAAGCGAAACATGCTTGCAATCGGCGCTATTGCCATTTCTGCCCTTCTCACGGTCGCTCCGCTCGCGCGGGCTGAAGACCCCTTGTCCTCGAGCACGCCACGCTCGGATGCCGATACGATCATCGTCGGATCCGCGGACTTCCCGGAAAGCCAGCTTCTTGCCAAGATTTATGCCCTGGCGCTCGCTGCCAAGGGCATGAAGGTGGACACGAAGCTCAATATCGGCAGCCGTGAAGTCTACATGCCGGCGCTGCTCGACGGCTCGATCGACCTTCTTCCCGAATATGCCGGCGCGACGCTGAGCTATCTCGACAAGAGCGCCACCGCGCATGCCCCGAAGGATGTCGTCGAGGCGCTCGGCAAGGTGCTGCCGAAGGGCGTGTCGATGCTGACCGCATCCGATGCCCAGGATTCGGACGTGCTTGCCGTCACCGAAGAAACCGCCAAGAAATACTCCCTGACATCGATCGAGGATCTGAAGCCGGTCGCCGGCGAATTCATCCTCGGCGGTCCGCCGGAATGGAAGACGCGCAAGGAAGGCGTCGTCGGTCTGAAGGACGTCTATGGCCTGGTATTCAAGGATTTCAAAACCCTTGACGTGGCCGGTCCGCTGACCCTTTCGGCTCTGATCAATGGTCAGGTTCATGCCGCTGATATGACCTCGACCGATCCGGCGATGAAGGCGAGCAAGCTCGTCGCGCTGAAGGATACGAAGAACCTGTTCCCGGCGCAGAACATCCTGCCGATAATCGCCACTAGCAAGGTCAGCGACAAGGTCACCGCGACGCTCAATGCCGTCTCCGCCGCGCTGACAACCGAGGACCTGATCGAGATGAACGGCCGCCTCGCCAATCAGGAAAGCTTCGACACCGTTGCCGGCGATTGGCTGGCGAAGAACAAGCTGAATTAATCGATATCCCGGCGGCCGAGCCATGTTCGGCCGCCGTCACCTGGACAGAGGGAAGTAGAGAGGCCGCTTGTCTCCAGACGGGGAAAGCCGGCGTCCGCCCAAGGAAACCGGAATGCCACACAGCAGCAAACGTTCACAGAACTCCACGACCGTTCGGCTCGGCGCGTCGCCGACCACGATCAAGGATATCGCGGACATCGCCGCCGGAGCAAGAGTGACCCTTTGCCCCGATGCAGTAGACGGCATGAGCAAAGTTCAGACTCTTCTGCTTCAAGCCATTGAGGCAAACAGGCCGATATATGGCCTGACGACGGGAGTCGGCGACCTCTACACCGTGAAGCTTGAGCCCGAGGATATTTCCCGTGCGCAGCTCAATATGCTGCTCAGCCACGCGAGCGGCATGGGCACGCCGCTTGATCCGCCGGCCGTGCGCGCCATCATGGCGACGATGATCAAGGCGCTCTTGCAGGGCTGCAGCGGCGTCAGCGCCGGGCTTGTCGAGACCATGAGCGAGATGCTCAACCGCGGCGTCATCCCCTGGTCGCCTGCGAAAGGTTCGGTCGGCTATCTGATCGCCACCTCGCATATCGGTCTCGTCATTTTCGGCGAGGGACGCGCCTGGTACGAAGGCGAGCTGCTTTCGGGACGTGAGGCGATGGCCCGCGCCGGCATTGCCATCAAGGCGCCCGGTCCGCGAGAAGGGCATGCGCTGATCAGCGGCACCTATGAAATTACCGGCATGGGCGCACTCGCCGTCCATCAGGCTGAGCAGTTGGTGGCGATTGCCGATGTCGCCGGCGCCATGAGCCTGGAAGCGCTGAAAGGCAACAGCCGCGGCTATGACGAGCGCCTTCAGCGGATGCGGCCGCATCCTGGACAGGTCGAGACGGCGAGCCGGCTGCGAAGCCTGTTGTCGGATAGCGAGGTACTGGCGAAGCACCGCGATCATCGCCTTCAGGATGCGCTTAGCCTGCGCTGCATTCCGCAGGTCCATGGCAGCGTGCGCGATGCGCTCGCCTATTGCCGCGATGTCCTGACCATCGAGATCAATTCGGTGACTGACAACCCCGTTTTCGTCATCGAAGACGAGGAGCTCGTGCCTTTGCCCGGCGGCAACGGCCATGGCGCGCCAACGGCGCTGGCGCTGGATGTGCTGGCGATCGCAATCGCCCATGTGAGCACCATGTCGCAGGCAAGGTCTGACCGCCTGACCAATGGCCATATCAGCGAGCTGCCACCTTTCCTCATGGGCGCGAGCGGCGCCAATTCCGGGTTCATGATCCCGCCTTATGCGGCCGCTGCCATTGCCGGCGACAATCGCAGCCTTGCGGCGCCGGCTTCGGTCCACACGGTGAGCACCTGCGCCAGCCAGGAGGACCATGTGAGCATGGGCGTCTCCGCCGCAATGCAGGCGCGTGCAGCGGCCGACAATCTCGCCGATATCCTGACGATCGAGCTCATCTGTGCCGCCCAGGGGCTGGAATTTCACCGGCCTTTGCGGCCGGGGAGGGGTACGGGTGCGGCGTATGACGCGATCCGGCATGTCGTTCCGCCACGCGACGGCGACCGCGCCATGTACCCAGAACTACAGGCCGTTCGCGACCTCATCGACAACGGCACCATCGCCGGGGCCGTCGACCGTGCCCTCGCAGTCAACGTTTAAGAGCTTGGAGACTTCCGTGACCGAAACAACGCAGGCCGTACGGCCGCTCGATGGAATAAAGGTGCTGGATCTGGCGCGCGTGCTTGCGGGGCCTCTGTGCTCGGCCATGCTCGGCGATCTCGGCGCGACGGTGACTAAGATCGAAATCCCCGATCATGGCGACGATTCCCGCGCCTTCTCCCCGCATGTTGGCGGCGAGAGCAGCTATTTCATGCTGGTCAATCGCGGCAAGAAGAGCGTCACGCTCGATCTGAAATCGGACGAGGGCCGCGAACTGCTGCTCGGATTGATCAAGCAGGCCGATATTCTCGTCGAAAATTTCCGGCCGGGCGTCACAGCGCGTTTGGGCATCGACTACGAGGCCGTAAAAGCACTCAATCCGCGCCTGATCTATGTCAGTATTTCCGGCTTCGGCCAGGACGGGCCACTTGCCCACCGTGCCGCCTACGATCATGTCGTCCAGGCAATGGGCGGCATCATGACCGTCACCGGCTGGCCGGATGGGCCGCCGACCCGCGTGGGCGATGCGATCGGCGATGTTGTCGCCGGCATCTACGGCTCCTGGGGCGCGCTTGCGGCGCTGTTTCAGCGCGATCGGACCGGCAAGGGTCAGCATGTCGATGTCGCCATGCTCGATTCTATCATGTCCCTGCAAATGGTCTCGCTGTCGCAGATCACAGGCGGCAAGGGCGCTCCCGGCCGCGTCGGCAACGCACATCCGATCAGTGCGCCGATGGATTCCTATCAGGCGATCGATGGCTATGTTGTCATCGCCGTTGCCAACGATGCGCTCTTTGCCCGACTGGCGCGCGCGCTCGGCAATCCGAGTCTGACCGAGGATCCCCGCTTCAAGACGGATCCGGATCGGCAGGGCCATCAGGAGGAGCTGCGAGCCCTCATCGAGGCTTGGACGCGTACCCGCTCGACGGAGGAGGTGACGCAGCTCCTCGATGAGGCGGGTGTCCCGGCCGCGCCGATCTACAATCTCGCCCAGGCGCTCGCTACGCCGCATGCGCAGCACCGCCAGCTATTGCATACCGTGGAGCATCGCAATGCCGGTGAATTCCAGGTCATGCCGCAGCCGGTTCGCTTCAGCGGCATTACCTCGGGCGGGGATTATGCCGCGCCGACCTTGGGTCAACATACTGATGCAGTCTTGAGCGATGAGTTGGGGTTGGCCGGCCCCGATATCGAAAATCTCCGGTTGCGGGGAGTCATCTGACCATGGCGCAGGACATCAACGACAAGACCCGCACCGGGCCGAAGGTCGCCGTCCTCGGCGCGGGCACGATGGGTGCCGGCATCGCCGGCGTGTTTGCAGCACAAGGCTATCCCGTCGCCGTCTATTCCCGCAGCTCGGAGACGCTTGACAAGGCGCGGAGCCGGATCGTCGCCATCGCTGGCGAAGCGGCGGTCACGTACACGACCTCGATGGAGGATTGCGTTGCCGGCGCCGGCATCGTCAGTGAGAATCTCGCGGAAGACGTTACGCTGAAGCAGCGCGTCTTCGGCGAGATCGAAGCCATGGCGCCGGTCGATTGCCTTTTGACAACGAATACTTCCAGCGTTCCGATCACCCTGATCGCGGCGGGGCTTGCCTGGCCGAAGCGGGTTGTCGGCATTCACTGGTTCAATCCGCCGGCTGTCATGCCGCTTGTCGAAATCGTGCGCGGCGAGAAAACCTCGGATGAGGTCGTCCAACGCGCCCGCGCGCTCTGCGCCGATATCGGCAAGGAAGTGATCGAGGTGAAGACCGATATAGCGGGTTTCGTCGTCAATCGGCTGCAATACGCGATCCTGCGCGAGGCGCTCCATCTCGTCGAAGTAGGCGCCGCCTCCATCGAGGATGTCGACCGGGCGGTCGAAACGACGCTTGCGCCGCGGTGGTCTGCGGCAGGGCCGCTGCGGCTGATGGATCTGGCCGGTCTCGACACGGTCGAGAAAGTGTCGCGCATTCTGATGCCGGCGCTCGATCGCAGCGAAGGCATCCCCTCCCTGGTTCGCCGGCTGTGTGAGGAAGGTGCTTTCGGAACGAAGAGCGGCCACGGCTTTTACGACTGGACGGCTGAAGAGATCGCGGCTGCAATCGCGCGCCGCGACGATACCGTCCGCCTGCTGACGGAAAGGCGCAAGCCATGACATCATCTCTCGTCAAAACGGAGAAGCAACGCGGCTTCGCGCGCGTCATCCTCGACCGGCCAGCCAAGCGAAACGCGCTTAACATCGAGATGCTGACCGGGCTTGTCGATGCGCTGCGCGACTGCCAGGCGGATCACTCCGTGCGGGCGATCGTCATTAGCGGCAGCGAGCGCGGCTTTGCCGCCGGCGCCGATATCGGGTCGCTAGCCGCCGCCACTCCCATCGAGCTTTATACCAGCGGCTTCAGCGAGAAATGGGACGAGGTGGCGGCCATCACCAAGCCGCTCATCGCTGCGATCTCGAGCTATGCCCTTGGCGGCGGTCTTGAGCTGGCGCTGATCTGCGACATCGTCGTCGCCGATCGCACGGCGGTGCTCGGCCTTCCGGAAACCGCAATCGGCACCATACCCGGCGCCGGCGGAACCCAGCGCCTCGTGCGCGCCGTCGGCAAGTCCATGGCGATGGAGATGGTCTTGGCGGGGCGAAAGCTCGACGCGGAGGAGGCAAGGGCCTGCGGCCTGATCAGCAGCATCGCCGTCGATGGCGAGACGGTGGCCGATCTAGCCTGCGCGATCGCCGAGCGTATCGCTCGAGCTGCCCCCATCGCAGTCACCATGGCCAAGGCCGCTGTTCTCGAAAGTTTCGAGACTCCGCTGTCCGCTGGCATTCGTTACGAGCGTTCGCTGTCCGCATTGATTGCGGCAAGCGACGACCGGGCGGAGGGGATGCGTGCCTTTGCCGCAAAGGAACGGCCGCAGTTCAAGGGACGGTAAGCCGTGGAAACGCCGCGCGGGCAGGATAACCGCATAAGCGGTCCAAATCCGGCAGGAAGGTTACGAACCTATAAGGACGTTAAACAATTTATTCTTGCGTGCATCCGTACCGGAAAATGGCCGCCACACCACCGTGTGCCGTCCGAAAATCAACTCGTGGTATCGTATGGAGTCAGCAAGACCACCGCTGAGCGCGCGTTGTACGAACTTGCAAGCGAAGGCGTACTGCGGCGGATACCCGGAATCGGTTCGTTCGTAGCCAAACCAAAATGCTTCCCGGCGGTCCTCGATATGCTCGATATTGCTGAAGATATTCGCCAGAGTGGAGAAATTCATACGGCCAATGTTATCACATTGGCTGAAAATCCAGCCAGTTTCGAGATCGGCAATGAACTCGGGGTTGAGGTCGGCTCCACAGTTTTTCATTCCGTGATCCTGCATCACAAAGACAATGTTCCGGTGCAGTTGGAAGATCGCTTCGTACTTCCAAGCGCCGTTCCTGCCTACCTCGCGCAGGATTTCACCGAGCGTACGCCTACTTCTTATCTCCTAGAGGCCGCGCAGGGTGCCAGAAACGAATATTCCATAAAAGCGGTTTCGCCAGAGGGATGGGAACAGACGCTCCTTGCGATCCTTCCGACCAAGCCGTGTTTGTCCATCCACGTGCGCCTCACTTCAAACCGGAATGTAATCTCGGTTGCTCGCTTGGTTTCTCCGGCTGGTCGGTATCGACTTGAAGCGATCCATTGACATGCCGCGCAAGCCGACTAAGGTCCACAATAGAGCTTACGCCGCAGCCAGGTCTCGCTAGTATCAAGTGGGCGCATTATCAGATACTTAGCGAATGCAAGGCGCGATCAGTGGTTCGAGTCCTTTCAAGAGCAGAGACCTCCGTTTCTGTCTAACCCTAAAACGATGAAAATCTCGCAGCCGCTATATCTGCGCGCTGCAAAAGTTGGGGGAAGCCCCGCCCACGTCAATGATAAGCTGCGGGTCGGCATTGTCCATGATTGTGAGCTTTAGAACGCTGCAGTCGTCGTGCTCTCCATTCGCCTCGACTTCACGGCCATGGATTACGGCAAGTTGCTCGTGTGCTGACAGCTCGGCCCAAAAGCCATCCGTGGTGAGTAAATGGACGCCAGGCAAACCGTCCGTTTCCAGGATTTCTGGTGTCATATACTCACGTGAACGAAAGCTCCTGGTGAGAAGATGTCTGGCCGGTGTCTTCGATAGCTCGTCGACTGCGACATATCCAAGCGCATTGGCAAGCGTGTGAGGCTGAGTTTGCCATTGAATTCTGTCGCCTCGATCAATTTGGCCTAGAAGACAGTCGCCGGCATGGATAACTGTCATTCGTGTTCTTGGGCTAACGTGCATAATAGCAGAACTGGCTGAGCCCCGAGGATAACGCGCGCGCAAATCGATATGGATTGCGCGCAGCTGTTTCGAAAAGTTATCGACATCAAGCGCACCTTGTAGACCGCTGAACCAGTCGATCACTCCCCGCACAATCGCTTCGACATATTCTCCACTGTTCTCGCCTGCGGTAGAGCTATCGGCAATGATGGCCATCACGCCGGTGGTATTTGTTCCAATCCCTGCATGGTCGCGATTGTCTGTGGTCATGGTGCCTTTGCGGGCTATACCAGCTTGCTTCAATGCGCATGGGCGCCACCGTCTGCGCAATGACTTATGGCAACGTAGCGCTCGCGCACGATAGCCACGCGGCCGGGCTGCCCACGCAAATTTCCCTCAAGGAACTCGTCAAAGTCGCGATGCTTGAGGAGCGCCTGGAATTGTTCAGCGACGTATGTCTTGACGTCGAGATCAGCATTCGCCAGTTCTTGAACAAGTCCCTCTCTCCCATCAAGGACGAGAAGTATGTCCTCGGCGTCCCTGCTGGAGAAAAGGTCACCACCGCCTCTGCCGGCGAATGCTTCCAGCTTCGTCGCTATAAAGAGGGCGGGCGTGAGGAGCCGGATGGTGAGAGTTTCAGTGAGTTGGTGAATCTCAGCGGTTTCGATACCTTTGCGTACCAGCGGTTGCTAAAGCCAAGGATCGCTTCATCATCCGGCATGAAATCGACTTTGAGCGGGCCGAGCCGCATTCGGCAGATGATGTCGTCATCCGAGGACTCTTTGAACCCCCTTTCTCTCAGCTGTTCCAATAGTTGGCCCCATTCGGCAAGCCCCGCGAGATCGACAATAAGGTCGATATCGTCGGTGGCCCTGACATCTTCGAGGGTCACCGGGTCTGTGATGAAAAGTGCGGTCGTACATCCTCCGACGAACACAAGGCGATCACGCAAATCCTGCTCCAGCGCCGTTGCTACGACTTTCAACATTTCGAGCAGCTGGCCGCGGACAGTCGTCATTTACCGAGTATCCTTTTCGAGAGCCGATCGCTTGCCAAACCCACTTCTCGTTGGTTTCCAAGGCGGATCGCGTCGCAGAGTGCCAGATATTCGTAGAGGCGCACGTCCTTTTGGACTGCTTCCGGTACACTCTTGAATAGCGGTTCGACAGACTGGCCCATTTCGCGGGCGCTTGGGTGGGGCCAGACGTAAATATAGTTGCCAGCGCTGACCAGAAGGCCCTCGAGCATAGGTGCCGCAAAAGCGGTTGGAATGCCTCGCTGCATTGATCCGGGTTTTGCCGGAAAGGTGAATTTCAGGCCGTGCACGATGAAATTGAATAGGTTCCTCCGGCTCGGCTTGGGTCGGCCAAGGTCGCGATCTTTGCTGGCAATGCCAGACGCTAGGCTCCTCTTGATCGACTCATTGACCTCGGTCTTGCTTATACCGAGGGATGCCTCCAAATTTCGGACGGAATATGGGTCATCGCCTTGCGCCTTTAGGCGCTCGCGTTCGCCCCCTTGCTCTTGTTCCTGCTCCTGGAGGCTGATGAGTTTGAGCAGTATGACGATGTCCTGGCTTTTCATAAATCGTCCTGGCTGGCGTCCTCTGTCCTAGGACCAAGGACAGAAAAGCACGCCAAATCACTGTTGTCAAAGCCTGCGCTGCCTTTCCAACCTTTGTGGGCATCGTCTCTGACCTGATGTCCGGAGCGAGAACAAAGGGCCAGGTCACCGGGGTTGCGATAGATCCGCGGTCCTTCTGAGTCTGAGTGTCTGCATCGACCGCGAAGGCCCCGGTGGAGAAGATCACGATATTCTGCGGGGCACGAGCCCGGGTAAATCGTCTTTCAGGGGAGCCGATGTCACTCGCGACTTAATCCTCAATGTTGCACGCTTCGGCTGCAGCGGCAAGCCGCCAGGTGGAGACCCTGTTTTGCCGTCTGGTGGCGATCATGTGATTGAGATTGAGCCGGGTGGGGATCGGTTCGTCGACGATGGGATCGAAGGCGCGATGCAGAATTGTGCGTTGGGAGTTGTAGGCGGAAAATCGGATGGCGACCTCCGGGTGCTTTTCGAGATAAGCGGACACTTCGTCCCTGCGTGCAGCTTCGAGGCGGCCGTCAATAAGGCGTGCAGATCGTCTTCGGTGATTGGCCTGTCTGTCATTTCACTCTCCGCAGATGCGAGCCAGCTCTAGCGCCCCTGGCGGGACTTTCCAAGATCTGCGGCAGGCGCTCACGTGCGCGCGACAGTCGCGACATCACGGTTCCGATCGGGATCGCCAGGACTTCGGCGACCTGGGCGTAACTAAGGTCTTCGACCGATACCAGCAGCAGCACGCTACGCTGCTCTTCCGGAAGGGAATATTATCGATTACTGCAAGAGGTCCGTGAATATGGAAACTGGGAAGCTTGGCTAGACTTCTTCCTGACAGGTGTAGCCGACACCGCCAACCAAGCATTTGAAGCTGCCACTCGGATTGTCGATCTTTTCAAGGAGGACAGGGAGAAAATCACAACCGAGAGCGACAGAGCCGGATCGGCCCTTCGTATTCACGAACTCTTTCAGCAAAACCCCTTCCATACGGCAAATCAGATCGTTCAAATGACAGGCCTTTCCGCGCCGACTGTCAATGCAGCGCTCGCTGACTTGGAGCGGTTGGGGATTGCCGACGAGGTGACAGGTCGCAAGCGTGGCCGTGTTTTCAGCTACCGTAGGTATCTCGCAATCCTAAGCGAAGGCACTGATCCCCTGCCTGCTACGTGACTAAATCACGGGTCGCAAGCCTGATCCAGAAGCCAGGCTATGGCGATCTGGGCGGCGGTGGCGCCGTGCTTTTCACCGATCCTGGCGAGCACGGGATCTTTTGCGGCACGGCCTTGCGCAAGTGGCGCGTAGGCGGTCACGGTGATCGCGTCCAACATGGTGCTCATGTTCATGTTCGTCGACGGCCAATGGACGAGGAAGAGATCGATATGGTCGAGGCGAAGCTTGCTGAGGCTCGTGTCGAAGGACCGGCGCAGGGCATCGGGGGAGAGCTTGTCGTGCCAGACCTTAGTGGTGACAAAGAGGTCCGCGCGGTGTATGCCGGAGGCCGCGAGCGCCGCGCCGATGGCGGCTTCATTGTCGTACATGGCGGCGGTATCGATGTGGCGGAAGCCGAGGGCAAGCCCGCTTTCGACCACCGGTCGGGCGGTATCGCCCGGCATCCGGAAAGTCCCCATTCCTAACCGGGGGATAGCGACGCCGTGAGTTTCAATCGTTGCCATGATCGTCGTTTCAAGCTGCGAGGGACGCGGCAGCAGAGGTAGAAGCCGTCCGCCGCCCGTTCTCCCGGCGGGCTCAGGTGGTCTCGCTCGCGGCCGCCTGCCGGACCAGCACTTCGATCACCTGCTCAAGTGATGTCGTGCCCCTGGCACGGTTTCCGCCGTGGGCCTTGAAGGCAATCCAGTCTTCGTTGAAGCCGTCGAGCATACGCATGCGCGGTTGTGGGTTTCGCGTACCCTGGGCACGGAACAGGCCCTCCCAGCTGTCCCGCGGGACGATCTCCACCCGCACCGGATGCCCGAGCACCGACGCGAAGGCATTGGCGAGATCGTTGGGCGAGACCCGTGCAGGGCCTTCAAGTTCCACCACCCGCTTGCCGATCCATTGCTGGCGGATAAGATCTGCGGCAAACCGGCCGATGTCCTGCGTCGCCACCATAGCGAAGGTCTTGTCGGCAGGCTGGAGGAAGGTGTGCAGCACGCCATCGTCGCGGGCCGAGGCGACGTCCCAGGCCGCATTTTCCATGAACCAGCCGGGCCGCAGGAAGGTGACGGGAAGATCGAGCTCGCCGAGGGCTTCTTCCAGCATCGTCCGCTGGCTCAACAAATTGTCCACTTCCGCGTCGGCACCGATGGTGGAGAGGCAGACGACCCTTTCCGGGCTGGCAGCAAGGAGAGCGGTCGTCAGCACCTCATTCTGCTTCGCCGCTTCCGGATAGCCGGGCGCCGGATCGAATTCCGACGGCGGCAGGATGAAGACGCCCTTGGCGCCCTTGAACGCGGCGGCAAGCTGCGCGGCGGCGTCCATCTCGGCAAAGGCGATTTCGCAACCGCGCTGGCGCCAGATTTCCGCCTTGGCGGGGTCGCGTAGCACCGCGCGGACCGGTTCTCCGGCTTCGATCAGGGTTTTCGCCAGCGCGCCGCCGACCTTGCCGGTAATTCCTGTAATCGCATACATGAGATGTCTCCTGGTGTTGAGGTCGGGAATGCATCAGGCGAGGCCGTCGTATAGGCCGCGCTCGAATGTGCCGTAGAGCTTCACGACCTTTTCGTCGTAGAACGGCAGAACCTGGGTGAAGACGGCGCCGGTCACCTTCCGGACCGGATCAAGCCAGAAGTAGCAGTTGAGCAGGCCGGCCCAGGAAATGCTGCCTGCCGACGGACCGTTCGAACCGGGCAGGGTGTTGATGTCGAACGAATATCCCCACTTGTGGGGCTCACCGGGAAACTGGTCGAAGCTGCGGGAGTAACCGGGCTGGGCCGTCGTCATGGCGTGCACGTCGAGGTCGCCGATCTGGTTGCGCATCATCGCGGCGACCGTTTCAGGCTTCAGCACCCGCGCACGCCTATGGGTGCCTCCGTTCAGTAGCATGCGCAGGAAGGCCATGTAGTTGCGCGGCGTGCTGAAGGCGCCTCCGCCGCCCATGAAGAATTCCGGCCGCTGGGGCATTTCGAAGGGCGCGGGTGTCAGTCCGCCGTCGGCGTTCCTGTTATGGAAGGTGGCGACCCTGGCCTTCTGCTTGCTGCCGATCAGGAAGCCTGAATCTGTCATGTCGAGCGGGGCGAAGATGTTCTCGCGGAAATAGACCTCCAGCGACTGGTCGCTGACCGCCTCCACCAGCTTTCCGACCCAGTCCATGCTGATGCCGTATTGCCAGCGATCGCCGGGATCGAATTCGAGCGGTGCCAGGAAAGCGCCGTTCTGGCTGGTCGCGATGTCCGGTATTCCTGTAACCTGCTCGTAGCGGATCAGCGCATCGCTCCAGATTGAATGGGTGAGCAAGTGCCGCACCTTGATGGCCCGCTTGGCCGGACGCAGGCGTGGCTGGCCGCCGCCGTCGAAACCCTCCAACACCATCGGATTGGCGAGTTCCGGCAGATATTTCCCCGCATCGTCCTCGGGATCGATCCTGCCCTGCTCGACGAGTTGCATGCAGGCCGTGGCGGTGAAGGCCTTCGTCATGGACAACAGCCAGAACACCGTATCGGCCCGCATCGTCGCTCCGGTAACTGTATTGGCCTTTCCGAAGGTCCCTTCGTAGATCATGCCGTCCGGTCCCGCGGCTGTGGCAACGACTCCTGCCACGGTCCCGTCGCGAACGGCCTGCTCCATCGCTACGTCGATCTGTTTGAAATTTCCGGACCGCGCTTGCGGTTTGGCTGCCAGCCCATGAACAGGCGTATTCGCAGCGACTGTACCGGCTGCGAGCAAGAGGCCGCCGCGTGCCAACAGGCTTCTGCGTGAGATCGCATTCATGGATGAAGTTCTTCTTTGCAAGACCGGAGATTTCCGCGGTTCCGGCATGCCGCTGGCGCCGTCCGGGCGCTGAGGAAGTATTTATGGGACGAACAAAGATGATTCACGCGCATTAAAATCAAAGGTAAGATGATTTCAAATCATCATGGCGAGACGGTCGGCGAAGTCTAACCTTGCGGCGGAGAGGGTGCATGAGTTTCGACACGCGGCTGCTGACCGGGGTCGGCGTTTTCGGGGCAGTGATCGAGGCGGGCAATTTTGTGCGGGCCGCGGATGTTCTCGGCCTCACGCCATCGGGGGTCAGTCGTGCGGTAGCGCGGCTCGAACAACGCGTCGGCGTCAGATTGTTTGACCGCAATCCGCGTGAGGTTACGCTGACGGAAGAGGGCGCCCGCTTCCATGCAAGGATAATGCCGTTGCTGGCCGGGCTGGAGGAGGCGGCCTCCGAAGCCGCCGGTTCGGCGGTATTCGTCGGCGGGCGGCTAAGGGTTTCGATCGATCCCTGGTTCGCGCGCATGGTGCTGGCGCCGAGGATCGGTGAATTTCTGGCGCGCTATCCCGCTCTGACGCTCGATCTGACCACCAGCAACTATCGCGAAGAGATGATGAGCGGCGCGGATGTCGCCGTGCGGTTTGGTCCGCCGGACGAATCGTCGCTGATCGCGCGCAAACTGCTAGACGTACCGGTGCTGACCTGTGCCGCCCCAGGCTATCTTGACCGTCACGGAGTTCCAGCCACGCCCCATGACCTGATGCACCACGATTGCATCCTCTTTCGCGACCCGCAGACCGGGCGACCGTTCACCTGGGAATTCCAGGGGGATAACGGCGCCTTCGAGATCAGGGCGGCGGGGCGGTTGGTCATGGACGATCCCTCCGCTGCCGTCGCGGCCTGTCTGGCGGGGCAAGGCATATTCCAGAGCTTTGCCATCGGTCTCGACGAGTGGCTTGAGAACGGGGCGCTCACGACGATCCTGACGGAATGGTCCTACGAGCAGTTTCCGCTGTACGCCTATCATCCGTCACGCCACATGCCGCCGGCCAAGGTGCGGGCTTTTCTGGATTTTGTTCAACGAATCGTGGCGACGTAGCGCGGGAGCATTCTTGCCGCCTCGCATGTTTGGTGTTGCATATCGGTCGCATGAGCCGGCGGGGAGCGGGTCAATCACCGAGCTCACGCGTTTTCCTAGCTGCCAATAGTGGCCAAAGGAGAACTGAAATGGGTATTGCCCAATACGATCCTAGCGCATTGGGCCGTCCGGGATGGAACGCCGGCCGAAAGGTCGGCGTCAACTGGCGATATCAAGTGGTCCTTGAATAAATGAATGGTGCACGGAAACGTCGTGTACCCCCGCCTTTTAGAGAAGGTCAGGGGCACGATATTCACATGACGACGTTGCCAGAAGAGCCGGCGGCGAGGCACGCGATTACTTGGCTCCTGCTGCAGCCTCGATGACTGCGGCGACTTCTGCGGCATGCGACGAAGGGACTGGCTTATTTTATGATGATGGAAGCTCAGACCGTGCATCCCGGCTCCTCCGCACTGCCGGCCGTGATCCACATTGAAAAGTCGGACGGCCAGACCGGCGGATGGCTTCGTGATGATCTCCCGGCTCATCGACGTGTTGATCATCCGGGTCATTCGAACCTGGGCACAGAGCAAAAACGCGGGTGATACCGGATGGCTGGGGGCGTTGGCGGACCCCCGTATTAGCCGTGCCCTCAAGGCCATTCACGACGACCCGTATCGCAAATGGAGCGTCGCCGATCTTGCGCGCGCGGTGGGAATGTCTCGGTCCAGCTTTGCCGAACGGTTCACTTCGTTGGTGAAGGAAGCGCCCTTGTCGTACCAGAACCGGTGGCGGCTCACTCTTGCACATGGGCTCATGCGGCATGCCAATGCGCGTGTCAGCGACGTTGCCAGAAGGATCGGTTACGAATCTGAAGCAGCCTTCAGTCGAGCGTTCAAAGCTCAGTTCGGGATTCCTCCGGCGAGTGTCCGATCAGCAGATCCGCAGCCCTAGTTGTCTCTGTAGCGTTCACGAGCGCGCGTTACCTCGGCCCGGTGTTGCAGGGTCCAGGCGTGCAGCGCACGGAGTGGTGCTTCCAGTGTGCGACCCAATGTCGAAATTTCATAGGCAACGGCGATAGGCGATAGGCTGACAATCCGCCGAGGGCTCAACCCGATGATGCGGCTTCACGAGAGGCTTCGCGCATCATCTGAGCTCGTGCACGTAATGGGCCTACCGCAGCAGGAACAGCACGGCGCTCGTTACCAACATGCTGACCAGGAAATAGGGCGCGTTCACCATCGTGTAGTAGAACAGATCGGCCGAATATGTAGCACGAAGGTTACAATCTCTAGCCCTGCATGAAAGCCACCTTACAAGGAGGTTGTCGAGTCCCAACTCGTGAAGGTCTTGCACATCCGTTCTCAAAAGTCGCAAATTTTGATGGCGAACTGTATCTATTTGAGAAATCCGCCCTGGTTATCAGCTAGTTGAGGCCACATGGCTCAGCGCTCCGTCTGGCTCCTTTCCGCCGGGCATTGGGAACTTCGAATGTCGTCGTAACCTCGTCAACGGGGTGCCAGTTGGCACCGTCGGTCACGCCAGCGGAATTCAAGCCACACCAAGATGGAGGATCCGACGGCCTGTCGCTTCGGATAGGTTCTGGGCTTCGAGCCCGGAAACCGATAGGGTCCCATGATCAAGACGGACGCTTCAAACTCGTTTGGAAAAGCAAAATGGTTCGACCGGCCCGTGCGATCGTCATTGCAGTGCTCGTGTTGCTTGTTGCCTTTGCATCGGCCTGGTCGTCGCTCGCGCTTTGGTACCGTTTGCCGTTGCCCGATGTCGGCAGGCAAGCCAGCGCCATCTTGTTCGGGCTTTTTGGCGCCTCCGTCGTCGTGGCGCTCTTTGGCAGACGGCGCTTTCGTGCGGTCCTCGCGTTTGCGGCCGCGTTCGTCCTGGTTCTCGTCTGGTGGAGCACGATCGAACCGCCGACAAATGGAGCGTGGGCTCCGGACGTCGCACGTCAGGTCACCGGCGAATTCGACGGTGATATGTTGACACTGACAAATGTCCGCGATTTCGAGTGGCGCAGCACCACCGACTTCACGGAACGATGGACGACGCGCAGTTACGTCCTGAACAAACTGAAGAGCGTCGACATGTTCATGTCTTACTGGTCAGGTCCGGCCATCGCGCATGTCATCATGAGCTTCGGCTTCGACGACGGCCGCTATCTGGCGTGGTCCATCGAAGTGCGTCGCATTTCAGGAGGTTCGTTCTCACCGCTGGCAGACCTCTTCAAAAACAGTCCTCTGGTCATCCTGGCCGCAGACGAAAGAGATGTGATCGGCCTCCGCTCCAATTTTCGCGGTGAGGACGTGCAGATCTACCGCCTGAAGGCGTCGCCGGCAGCTGCGAGGCTTCTTCTGCGCGAGTACGTCTCCGACGCAAACGCGCTCGCGGTCAAGCCCGCCTTCTACAATTCGCTGACGACGAACTGCACGACGACCATCATCAAGATGATGCGTGTCGCAGGCGACGCCGTGCCGATGGACTGGCGCCTCGTGGTCAACGGATACCTGCCGGAATACGCCTATGACCGTGGCGCGCTGGACACCTCGGTTCCCTTGTTGCAACTTCGGTCGGCCGCACACATCGCTGCAAAGGCGCACAACGACGGTCTTTCGCCGATGTTTTCGCAGGCCATTCGTGTCGGCGTCCCGTCGCCAGAGGGCGCGTTGTTGAAGCGTTGAGCAAGCAAAACGGCTAGGCAGCAACATAATGCCTCCAGAGATTTTGACTACGATAGGCCCCGCTTTTCGGGCTTTTCGTATTCGGCTCAGCACTATGGGTTCTTATCGCACGACACAGATAGCCCCTTGGTGATTTGCCTCGGGGACGTACGGCGGGTTACTTATGCTATTGTGGCCCTGATCTCATGCGGCTCGAGAATTTCGAACCGACCCTACCGGGCAAGGGCGAAGTGGCCGTCAAGGTTAAGATCGCTGCCATCAATCCGATTGATTGGAAGGTTGCGCCGGTCAGATGAAAATCGTGACGGGCAAGACATTTCCCCGTGCGATGGGCATGGAATCCGGTACGGTCATCAAGCCTTATCGTCTGGTTTGATATAGTATTATGCATAACTAAGTCTGATGATGCGCTTCTATATATCATCAACTGCGCCGCTCAGCGAGTACAATTAAACGGACCCGGTGCAACGGTCTTGAGCCCAAGTTGTAAGCACCTTTGTTTTCGTAACTTCCGTAAAATTCTAAGGTAATTACAGCAAGGTCCATGCCGCCATTTCAAATCCATAGCTTAAGCATGATTGCCGGAAGGTCTTCAGTTCATATCTTTTCAAGGCGAGCATTTCCCTGCCGATCAGTTACAACCCGGAGGGTCCTTCTCAGCAGTTCCGCGGATCCGACACCAACCCGCCGATCGTCTTCATAGTGCTTCAACAACCCGGCGCGTTGGGTTGTCTCTATCCTAGAACGACGCGCTCGCCACTTGCCGCGGATTGTTTGACGGCCAAAATGACCTTTAGTGTGTTCAGCCCTTCGCGCCCGCTGACCAACGGCGCTTCTTCATCGCGGATCACCTTGCAGAACTGCCGAATCTGTAGCACCAGCGGGTCTTCGTACTGGACGGCGACGCGGCGCTTTTCGAACGGCTCCCACCAGCTACGTTTTATGCCGTTCTTCCACACGTCGAGCGCAGGGATAGTCAGGGACCCGCGGGTCCCTCCGATCAAGTAACATGACTCTTCCGTTTTCGGGTAGACTGGGTTTTCACCCGTCGTCATCTCCCAGCTCCAGGGTGCGACGACGGAGTCCGAAACGGACGCTGTGGCAAGAAGACCGCTTGCGAATTCCATCAGGATCACCGAGGTCTCTTCGACGGCGTTGCCGCGGACGGCACTGGATTCGCGCGCCTGGACGGCAACGATGTCGCCAAAGAGGTAGCGCAGGTTGTCGACGTCGTGGATCAGGTTGAGGAAGACCGGGCCGGCCCCGGCCTGGCGCCGCCATTCGATGTCGAAATAGTCATCCGGCTTGAACAGCCAGAACATCGCGTTGGCGACGAGGATGTGGCCAAGCTCGCCGCTGTCGATGATCTCTTTCGCCTTCTGGATCATCGGATTGTGGCGGCGATGGTGGCCGACCAGAAGCGGAACGCCGGCGGCTTCCGCCGCACCGATCAGCTTTTCACCGGCCGCGACATCGTCGGCAATCGGCTTTTCGATCAGCGCCGGCACCCCGGCGGCAACGGCTTCGAGACCGTTGGTGACATGGATTTGGTTGGGCGTCGCGACGATGATGCCGTCGGGACGATCCGTCTCGATCATTGCCGCGAAGCTCGGAAACCATTTAGCGCCGGATTCCCGCGCGATCTGCTGCCCTAACGGCATCGGATCGACGACGGCCAGGAGTTCCGCCTGCGGCTCGGCAAGTACGTGCTCGATATGTCGCTTGCCGATCAGGCCTGCGCCGAGCACCGCAAGCCTTACTTTCCGTTCCATGCCGGCCCCTTTCGCGTCACTTCTTCTCGGCCGACATGATCAGGCTTGCCACCCGGCGGATCGCTAGCTGATAGCCTTCGGTGCCAAGACCGGCGATCACGCCATCGGCGCGGTGCGAGACGAAGGAGTGATGGCGGAAGGCTTCGCGCTTGTGGACATTAGAGATATGCACCTCGATGACCGGCTGTTCGAAGGTATTGAGTGCATCGAGAATCGCAACGGAGGTGTGGGTGAAGGCGGCCGGGTTGATGACGATGCCGGCGCCGTCCTCACGCGCTTCGTGGATCCAGTCGATGATCTCGTATTCGCGGTTACTCTGGTGAAAGCGGATGTCGTGACCGAGTTCAGAGGCGAGCCGGCGGCAATCGGCCTCGACATCGGTGAGCGTCTCGTGGCCATAGATATGTGGCTGGCGCTTGCCGAGCAGATTGAGGTTTGGGCCATTTAGGACGTAGATGAGGCTCATACTTGTTCCTTTCAAATTGCCGGAATGGTCACGGCAGTGTTGTCTCGTGGATTGCAAAATCGGGATCGGACTGGATGAGATCGGCACGCAGGGCGCAGCGCCCCTCGTCAAGTGCCGGACGTACGACGCCATCGGCTGCGTCATAGACCGTCTGCAATATTGCCCGTTTTTCGTCAGGCGTACGGCCGGGCGCGATCCGCAAGATGATCTGCACGAACTGATTGTCGGGATGCTCGTCGGCAACCAGAGAATAGGTGGCCTCGCGGGCAAAAGTGCGCACGGCATTTGGCTTGACCGCGCCGCTTTCACGCACGCTGCGATGAACGGCCTTCACCAGCGCCGGCACGTCCATACGTCTGCCGGCTCCCTCGCTATATTCGATTACGATATGGGGCATCGTTTTCTTCCTTCGCCAGCCTGGATCAGGAGGCTCGGCACAGTTCGTTGAAATGCGTGCTCATGCGTTCGGCGTCCGGTTCGATACCGCTGAAGAGCTTGAACGCCGCGGCCGCCTGAAACACCGTCATTCCGCCACCGGGCAGGGTGCGGCAGCCAAGGCGGGTTGCAAGCGCCAGAAGCTCGGTCATGAGCGGCATGTAGACGATGTCGGCGACCCAATGATGGGGCTCCAGCCAACTTTCCTCGATCGGCAGGCCCGGATGGTTCTTCATACCCGTTGGTGTCGCATGGATGAGCCCATCGGCGGTCCGCAGCGCTTCGCCGACATCGGTGATCGCGAAGGCGCGTTCTGCGGAAAAGCGGCTGTTCAGATCCCCCGCCAGCTTGCTGGCGCGTGCACTATCCTGATCGAAAATCGCGAGACGCTTGATGCCGAGTTTCATCGCGGCATGTGCCACCGCGACGCCAGCGCCGCCGGCGCCCAGAAGGACAGCCCGATGCCGCGGAACATCAGGAAGACCGCGCCGAAAGTTTTCATAGAAACCGTACCAGTCCGTGTTGTGACCGGTCCGTCTTCCATCCTTGAATACGACCGTGTTGACGGCGCCCAGCATGAGCGCGTCCTCGGACATATCCGTCAGATGTGGAATCACCGTCTGCTTGCAGGGGTGGGTGATGTTGCTGCCGGCAAAGCCGCGCGCTTCCTCTTCCGCAAGGAGATCAGGCAGGGCGGTGGCCGGAACGCCGCGCTCCGCAAGGTCGAGGAGTTCATAGCGATAGTCGAGGCCCTGAAGCAGGCCTTCGCGCTCGTGCAGAGCAGGGGATTTCGACATCTGGATATCCGCGCCGATCAGTCCCACCAACACAGCGCGCTTCATCGTTTCGTTTGAAACAGTCATGTGCGGATCGCCTTAATGATGGGCCAGGATTTCGCCGAGGAAGGCTTGGGTGCGCGGATGCGACGGATTGCGAAAGAAGGTTTCCGGCGGCGCTTCTTCGACGATTTCGCCGGAGGCCATGAAGATCACGCGGTCGGCCACCTGCCGGGCAAAGCCCATTTCATGGGTGACGCAGATCATCGTCATGCCGTCCCTGGCCAGACCGATCATCGTGTCGAGCACTTCCTTGACCATCTCAGGATCGAGCGCACTGGTCGGCTCGTCGAACAGCATGGCCTTCGGCTCCATGCAGAGCGCCCGTGCAATCGCAACGCGCTGCTGCTGTCCGCCGGAAAGTTGGGCGGGGTACTTGTCGGCCTGATCGAGAATGCGGACACGTTCGAGATATTCGCGGGCGATTTTCTCGGCATCCACCTTGCTGGTGCCCCGAACCCGCATGGGGGCGAGTGTACAGTTTTCTAGAATGGTCATGTGCGGAAACAGGTTGAAGCTCTGAAACACCATGCCGACTTCGCGCCGGACGGCGTCGATCGACTTGCTGCTGTCATTCAGCTTTGTCCCCTCGACCGTGATCGTGCCTTTCTCGATTTTCTCGAGCGCATTGATCGAACGGATCAGCGTGGATTTGCCGGATCCGGACGGTCCGCAAAGGACGATTTTCTCGCCTTTGCGGACCGTAAGACTGATGTTCTTCAACGCATGGAATGCGCCGTACCATTTATCCACGCTTTCCATCGAGAGAAACGGGCCTTGAGTGTCAGCGGCGTTTGGCACGGCGATCTCCTGCGTAGAACATGCATCAGTTGATGGTGAAGGGGATGTTCGGAATGGATTCGGGGAACTTCGGAACGTCCACTTTCATCCACTTCGCATAGACTTTGGCGTGCTCGCCGTTCGCCATGATCTTGTCGAGGAAGGCGTTGACGGCTTCATTCCAGTCCTTCTCGCCGAGTCGTGTTCCGACGCCATTGAATGTCGTGAGGAAATCGATCTTGCGTTCATATGTACCGGCGCTGGCTGCTTCCAGACGGTCGAGGTAGAACTGATTGCCACCGACCGCCTGCACCTGGCCGGAAAGCAGCGCCTGGATGGAGGCGGCATCATCGTCGAAGCGCCGGACGGTCGCCGTATCGCCGACAGCGGTGGTCACCGCCTTATCCTGCGAGCTTGACTTTGGAACGCCGATCTCCAAGCCTGCGAGATCGCCGATTTCGGCCATCTTCTTGTCCTTCGGACCATAGAGCGAAATCGTGTTGCCCGCATACGGCTTGCTGTACTGGATGGACTTGGCTCGTTCCTCGGTCATCGCCATGGTGGCAAACAGGATATCGACCTTGCCGGTGACAAGTGCCGGGATGCGATTGGCGACCGCGAGTGGTGAGAACTCGACCTCAACGCCCAGTTCCTTGGCGAAAAGCTTGGCGATATCGGCGTCGAAACCGTCCTGAACGCCGCTCGAATTGACGAAGCCCCAGGGTGCGTTGTCGCCCTGAATGCCGACGACGATCTTGCCCTTGGCTTTGACCTCCTCCACTGTCGCGGCCTGGGCAGACATCGGCGATAGCCATGGGGCGACTACCAGAACTGCCGCTGCGAACAGAATTCTACGGCGCTTCAGGCCGGTATTAATGCTGATCATTACCTTCTCCTCCTTGGTTGATGAAGCATTTGTGTTTTTTGGATTGCCAACTTACCGGGCGGCCTTTGCCATCCGATTTTCGAGCCGGGTCCCATAGAGAGACAGGGGCCAGCATATGATGAAGTAGATCGCGCCGACGATGCCGAAGATCAGCAGCGGCCTGTAAGTCTGATTGGAGACGATCTGTCCGGCGCGCGCGAGTTCGATGAAGCCGACGATGGCGGCAAGCGATGTCCCCTTGATGAGCTGGACGAGGAATCCGACGGTTGCCGGCAGGGAAACCTTGAAGGCCTGCGGAAGGATCACGTCCTTCATCCGCGAGATATAATGGAGGCCCAGCGCATTTGCGGCTTCAGTCTGGCCCTTCGGGATTGCCTGGATGCCGCCGCGCCAGACCTCGCCGAGAAAAGCGCTGGCATGCAGCGTGAAGGCGATGGCGACGGCCGCCCATGCCTCGACGCTGATGCCGACAAGTGCGATCCCGTAATAGACCACGAACAGCTGCATCAGCAGGGGTGTACCCTGAAAGACGGAGATATAGCCCGCCGCCGTCTTGCGGAGCGCGGAATGGGCAGACGTCCTGGCAAGCGCGATGATCAGTCCGAATATGCCGCCACCGATGAAACCGATCGCAGATAGAAGTAGCGTCCACTTCAGGCCCTGCAGGAGGAAAAGCATTTCGTTTTGGCCGATAACACTCATTGTCCTGCTCCTCACCGCACCGGATAGCTGAAGAAATGCCGCGAGATCAGCGCAAACAGCCCCATCATCATCCAGGAGATGACGAGGTACATGAGCGTGATCGTGAAATAGACCTCGAAGCTGCGGAACGTATCGGACTCGATGATCTGTGCGACGGAAGTCAGCTCGTAAGCCGCAATGGATGTGCAGACCGATGTGGTCAGCGTCAGCATGATGAACTGGCTGGTCAGCGAGGGATAGATAGCCCTGAGCGCCGGCTTCAGGACGATGAGGCGAAACACCTGCGCCTTGTGCAGGCCGAGCGCGAGCCCGGCTTCAACCTGACCCTTGTGGATGCTGTCGACACCGCCACGAATAATTTCGATGGCATAGGCGCCGCCATTGACGGCGAGCGCGATGATCGCCGTGGCGGTGGGATTGAGGCGAATACCCATCATCGGCAAGGCGAAGAAGATAAAGAAGATCTGCACCAGGAAAGGAGTATTGCGGACCACTTCGACGAAGGCGATGACGGCCGAGCGCAAGGGACGGATATTCGATGTCCGGGCGGCAACGCCGATCACGCCTACCACCAGCGCCAGCGACATGCCGGCCAGCGCAAGGCCGATTGTGGCCAGAGCCCCCATCAGCAGGTCGGGCATCTTTTCGAAGACAACGCTGAAATCCAGCACGTAGTTCATGACAATATCTCTCTCCCGTCGACGGGCTCCTCTGCCTGTCTCCGTGTCGTATTAGCTGTTGCGCTGTTGCTCGTGTTTAGCCGGTCAACGCACGGGTGGCATCGTAAAGGTGACGCAAATGCTCCTCGGGTGTCTGGCTGGAATGGATAGGAACCTCCACCGAGACGGCAGCGACTGCCGGCAACACTTTTATCAGGCTGGCAATGGGAAGCTCGCCCAACCCTGGGGCGAAACGTCCCGTTCTGGCCTCGCTGACCATTTGATCCGCCGTCGTCGGCGCGGGTCCACGGGCGTCGCAGAGCTGAATGCTCCTGATCATGCCTTGAGGGGCAGAAGAGACATCCTCGGCTTGGCCGCCATTGCGGAAGAAGTGCAGCGCATCGACCAGCACACCGGCATTGTCCCTGCACGATCCCTGCACGATCGACAGGGTGTCGTCAAAGCTGGCAACAGGGCGCCAGCCCATGTTCTCCAGATCGACGCCCATGCCGAAGGTGGCCGCAAGGTCGCAAAGCGCCGCGAAATTGGCGACAAGGCGCTCCCGATCCGGGTCGTCGCCGCAGACACTGAGACGTCGCGCACCAAGCGCGCTTGCTGCTTCCAGCACTGACGTCAGAGCAGCGGCATGGAAGTCCGGTCCGATGACTACGAATTCGATGTCGTAGAGCGAGATCCCTTCACCATCCAGACGGGCTTTAACGTCACGAGTTGCGTCGCTTCCGGTCGGCAGCTCATAATAGGGAGCGCCGGGAAATGCCGGATGAAGGCGCAGGCCAACCGACGAAAAGCCGGCTGCGGCGGCAAGCGACACAAATTTCGCCGGCTCGACATCAATCGCTGAAAAATGCGCGATCCCCAGCGACGGCGCTGAAATCTTGGCTGGTATTGTTTCCCGCCGCGTCTCCATTCAGGCAATTCCCTTTTCAGCGAGATGCCGTCGCAGATTTGTGCCGGTACGATGGATGTGCTCGCGCAGCCGGTCGCAGGCATAGTCCATATCCCGCGCCACTGTTCCTTGCGCGATTTCGCTATGTTCAACGCTGACATTGCGGTCGCCGGATGTGCGGGTGAGAAATGTGCGCCGATAGCGGTCGTTCAAGTTCAGCATGGTCTTGCAGAAACTGAGAAGCAGCGGCTTCCGGCAGCCCGATATCAGGGTGAGATGAAACTCCCGGTGGACGGCTTCCCACTGTTCAAGCGTTTCGGGTCTTGCCGCATCCCGTTCCGTGCGGTTCAGGCGGTGCAGCGCACGCATGACATTGCCTTCCCAATCGACATCGCCGACGCGCATAGATTCCCGCAACGCATATGTTTCGAATTCCTCGCGCAAACTGGTGATCTCTTCGAGGTTCGACAGCGAAACGGGCGACACGCGGTAGCCGCGATTGTCTTCGAACTCGACAAGTCCATCCGAAATGAGACGCGCCAATGCCTCTCGCAAAGGGCTGAGGCTGACGTTAAAGCTCTGTTTTGCCCGGTCGAGATTGATCTTGCTGCCAGCCTCGAGCTGGCCGGAAATAATCGCCTCGCGCAATCGCGACACCAACTGGCTGGCGATGGTATTTTTGCCGTCATCTAGAAAGGACGACGTTGCCGCCTCCGCGCCGCTTTCCAAAATGGGGCTGCCAGGTCCTGATTGCAATTGACATCCTCCCAGGTGGTTCCGCCGCCTTTTCAGATCGCGGAACTCATTATCGACGATCCGTATAATAAACGATTATTCCTGTCAACAGCTTGATGAGGGTTGGCGTCGATCTTCGGATCGCACACGGTCACATCCGGATTTTATTGAATAATATCAAGTACATTTTACTGAATTTTAAGCGGCCTACGCTCATCCCCTTAAAATATCCCGCATTTCGTGGAGGTTTGGCTTGACAAATAATCGATGATTTTTCAAAACAAGCACGTCCAAGGGAGGTGTGAGATGGTGATACGGACGCACGAGGATGTGACGGCGGCTGTTCTGAAGGTGATGGCGCAGACTGCCGATAGCCGGCTTCGCGAGATCCTGACGGCGCTGGTGAAGCATCTGCACGCCTTTGTTCGCGAAGTTCGCCTGACGGAGCCGGAGTTTCGCGATGCCACTGCGGTCCTCAACGAAATCGGCCAATTGCAGACGGACAGTCATAACGAGTTCGTCTTGATGTCGGGCTCGCTGGGCGTTTCGACACTGGTCTGCTTGCTCAACAATGGCGACCAGGGACAAACGGAAACGTCCCAGTCGCTGCTTGGACCCTTCTGGCGCCTCAACTCACCGCGCGTTGAAAATGGCGGTACCATCGTCCGGTCGGATACGCCGGGTTCTCCACTTTTCGTTCACGCGCGGGTGGTGGATGCACACGGTAAACCCATTGCGGGCGCCGAAGTGGATGTCTGGCACGCGTCGCCCGTCGGTCTCTACGAGAACCAGGATCCTGATCAGGCCGAGATGAACTTGCGGGGCAAATTCACGACGAACGCGGAGGGCCGCTTCTGGTTCAGCACGGTGAAGATGATCGGATATCCGATCCCGGTGGACGGTGTCGTCGGTCGGCTTTTGAAGGCCCAGGGGCGTCACCCCTATCGTCCGGCGCATCTACATGCGCTGATCTTCAAGCAAGGTTTCAAGACACTTATTTCGCAGGTTTTCGACCCGAGCGATCCGAATATCGATTCCGACGTGCAATTCGGGGTGACGTCCGCGCTGACCGGCGATTTCGTGCAGCATGACGAACCGCATTCGGAAGATCCGAGTGTGAACGTTCCCTGGTTTTCCCTGGAGTACACATACGTGATGGAGCCCGGCGAAGCGGTTCTGCCGCGTGCGCCAATCAAATAAACAAACGGAAGAAACATACCCATGTTGACGGAAGAAGAACACCGCCGCGCGGCGCAGGCATTGCTGGGCGCCGAGGAAAGCCGGGTGCCCATCCCGCAGCTCAGCAAGACCTATCCACACATCGAAATCGAGGATGCGTATCGCATCCAGGATCTTTGGGCGGAAGGCAGGATTGCCAAGGGCGCGCGCGTCGCGGGCCACAAGATCGGCCTGACGTCGCGCGCCATGCAGATGGCATCGAAGATGACCGAGCCGGATTATGGGCGCATCCTTGATGATGCTCTGTTCAACGATGGCGCTCAGATCAGGGCCGACCTCTTCATCAAACCGCGCCTCGAAGTGGAACTTGCCTTCGTCATGGGCGAGGATCTCGAAGGCCCGAGTACCCGCATCTACGACGTTATGCGCGCCACGGAATTCATCGTGCCGGCGCTCGAAATCATCGACTACAGGACCGAGGTTCCGCGCGCGATCACAGATACCATAGCGGATAACGCGGCCTTCGGCGCCATCGTCGTCGGCGGTCGCGTGATCCGTCCGATGGATGTCGACATCCGGTGGATCGGGGCGACGCTCTCCAAGAATGGGATCATCGAGGAGTCCGGCGTATCGGCGGCCGTCATGGGACATCCCGCGGCGGGGATCGCCTGGCTCGTCAACAAGCTCCATGCGGTTGGCGGCAAACTGCAAAAGGGGCAGATCGTGCTGGCGGGCTCCTTTACCCGCCCGGTTGACATCGCTGCTGGCGACGTCATCCAGGTGGATTATGGCCCGATCGGCGCAATCGGCGTCGCTTTTGTATAGGTTAAAACATGAACCTTCCGGAAAATCGCTTCAAGCGGGCGCTGTTCGAAAAGAGGCAGCAGATTGGTCTCTGGTGCAGTCTGCCGGGCAGCTATGCGGCGGAGGTCGTCGCGCCCTCCGGGTTCGATTGGCTGCTGTTCGACACCGAACACTCGCCAGGCGACGTACTGACTGTCTTGCCACAGTTGCAGGCGGTCGCGGCGTACGATGTCTCGGCGATCGTGCGGCCCGCAAGCAATGATGTGGTTCTGATCAAGCGCTACCTCGATATCGGCGCGCAGACACTCCTCATTCCTTATGTGCAGAACCGTGCGGAAGCGGAAGCTGCGGTCTCCGCCATGCGCTATCCTCCTGCCGGTATCCGCGGTGTATCGGGACTGACGCGGGCGACGCGTTTTGGGCGTGTCTCGGGCTATGCCAGGCGGGCGGAAGAGGAGTTGTGTCTGCTGGTGCAGCTGGAAACTCGCGCCGCACTCGAGGCATTGGAAGCCATTGCACAGGTTGATGGTGTCGATGGCGTCTTCATCGGCCCGGCGGATCTTGCCGCCAGCCTTGGATATCCGGGGGAGCCCGGTCATCCCGAGGTCGTGGCTGCCGTCGAGCATGCGATCAGCCGCCTTGCAGCTCTCGGCAAACCGGCCGGCATCCTGACGCCGGACACCGCTTTTGCCGCCCGCTGCATTGAACTCGGAACGACTTTTACCGCAGTCGGCATCGATGTCGGCCTTCTCGCACGCGGAACCGAGGCGTTGGCAACGAAATTCAGGCAATCGTGACCGCAACATTGCGTTGTCGGGCAGGAGATCGAACATGACCGGCGATGTCACAGCTTCTCTCAGCGCACTGATCCCAAAAGGCTATCTTCGGGCGGCGGTAAACCTTGCAAATATCGCTTTGGTGCAGCACGACCCAGAGACAGGATCCGTTGAAGGGGTCAGCCCACAACTCGCCAAAGAGCTTGCGGAGCGCCTCGGTTGTCGCGTCGAATTCGTCGCATACCCATCAGCAGCCAAGATTCTGGAGCGGGTCGATCACGACGAGTGGGACATCGCCTTCCTGGCCGCCGATCCGGCACGTGAAGACAGGCTGCTGTTTTCGCCTGCCTATGCGATGATCGAGGGTACGCTGGTGGTTCGAGAGGCAACACCGTATCGCACCTTTCAGGACGTCGACGCGGAGGGAGTGGAAATTTGCGTCACCCGCAACGCTGCCTATGACCTCTATTTGTCCCGGCGTCTCGCGCGTGCCAGAATCGTTCATTCGTCTACCCCGGGGGAGGCGCTTGAAATGTTTGTCGAAGGTAAACATCACGCCGCGGCGGGTGTGCGGCAAGCGCTTGAGCGTTTTGCGGGCACCCATAAAGGCTTCCGCGTTTTGGTGGAACCTTTCCTCATTATAAGGCAAACGATCGCTGTCAGTTGTTCCCATCCGGCTGCGGGTCTGTTGGTGCGCGAATTCGTCGAAGAGGCTCGTCAACAAGGATTTTCGGAAAATGTCGTTCGCCATGCACAAGGCAATGGCGTTGCTTTGGCAGAGCAGTAGCGGTACCACAAATAGGTGGCCGACAATGAAGGCAGAGTGTTCAGCGTTTGAGGAGACAGGCTGGGGGCCCGATCGCAGCTTCGATCCCTGGTGGTGACTCAATCAATGGCGGCGTTGGCAACCCTCTCCACGCCGTCTTCGGCGCCTTAATCTTCACCTTGATTCCGATTGGATGCCTTGTCATCGGCTTTGATTCAAGGTTTCTGCAGATTGCCTTTGGCGTCGCATTGATTGCCTCTGTCGCCCTCACGCTTGATCGCAAGACGCTGTCGATCATCAAATGATTGCTTATTTGGCGCGCCAGAGTAAGTTTCCTCGCGAGATCCTCCCATCCGCCACCTTGTGCCCGGCATCAGCGGGGCATTCGGCCCATGCGCGGGTTCGGTGCGACTGGGCGCTCTCATTTCATTCGCGAAATACTGTCCGGCAGAAGCGCCAAAAGCCGTCCTGAACACCGCAATGAAGGCGCTGGGGCCTGAGTAGCCAAGCAAAAGGCGATATCGCCGACGCTTCGGCCGGCAGCGAGCCACTCCACTACTTTGAGAAGTTTCGCCTGCTGACGCCAGGCGCGGAAACTCATGCCTGTCTCAGATTGGAAATGGCGCTGGAAGCTGCGGGGGACATGGCCGCACGTGATGCAAGCGCATCGAGTGGCCAATCGGCACCCGGTTCGTCCCTGATGTCTGAAGCGATGCTACGGAGGCGCTCGGATGCCGGCGAGGGAAGGGACAGCGGCGCGATCGGACTCGCCTGGAGCTGGCCGAGAATGACCGGGATAAGTCTTTCGGCATGGGCACTGCCGGCGTCCGCGCGAGGTATCTCCAGGAACGCCAGGATAAGTTCGCGTAGGAGTGGCGTCCGGTGCAGCCGGGTTGGTTTCGAAGAAGCGATCACGGCCAAGCAATCGGCGCCACAGCGAGGAGTTTCGCAATGCGGCGCTAGACCTGATCCGCGAACGCTATCTCGATTTTGGCCCGACGCTGGCGCGCGAGAAGTTGATCGAACTGCATCACATCTCGCTCGCCAAGGAGACGTTACGACAATGGATGACAGAGCCGGCATATGGGTCTCGCGACGCGAGCGTAAGAAGCGGGTTTTCCAGCCGCGTGGCCGGCGCGATTGCTTTGGTGAGCTCGTGCAGATCGATGGCTCGCATCACTGGTGGTTGTCTAATCGCATTCCATCCGTCAAGCTGATTTGAGCATTCCTCGACGTTGCCGTCTTGCGGGATGGGAAAGACGGCTAGACTGTTTGGATGGATCTGCCCTCATCGG
>Ga0102592_1000498_pt1 | contig 65360 bp, 71 predicted proteins | sample AraplaCol_mMF_r2_FD_76861 | JGI IMG/M metagenome (GOLD analysis project Ga0102592, IMG submission 76861) | Arabidopsis root microbial communities from North Carolina, USA - plate scrape MF_Col_mMF_r2 (SPADES assembly) (version 2) | ecosystem: Host-associated > Plants > Roots > Endosphere...
TGCGGCTATCGCGGAGTAATCGATCATGGCGAAGATCAAGATCCAGCAGATCGGTTCGCCGATCCGCCGCACCAAGGATCAGCGCGCGACGCTGATCGGCCTGGGCCTCAACAAGATGCACAAGGTCAGCGAGCTCGAGGATAGCCCGGAAGTCCGTGGCATGATCCGCAAGCTGCCGCACATGGTGAAGGTGCTCGAGGGCTAAGGCCTTCGCCACCTGGCAAGATTGAGAAGGGGCGGCAGGCGACTGTCGCCCCTTTTCGTTTGGGCGAATGTCGTCCTTGCCGGACCCATATCCCGACTATCCCGAGGAGCCTTTGAGCCTGTCGGAATGGCGTATCGAAGGGCGTCCTTCGATACGGGGCTTCGATAGGGCTCAGCCCCTACTCAGGATAATCGGCGGCTGAGATAGCTGGCATGGCGCTCACGCCGCCGCACGCAGTGTGGGGTCGCGGGGGACGGTGAAGCTCACCATCGCGCCGCGGGAGAGGTTCTCGGCCTTCAGCTCGCCGCCATGCACGTCGATGATGCTGCGGCAGATCGACAGCCCGATGCCCAGGCCCTGTGCAGCCTTGGTCGAGATGAAGGGCATGTTGAACTTGTCGAACACCGCATCGGGAATGCCGGGGCCGGTGTCCTCGACGCTGATGCGCAGGAAATCCTCCGAGGCGACCGAGCAGGTGATGCGGATCGCGCGCCGCTCGGGCGGTAGCGCGGCCATCGCCTCCTCGGCATTGCGGATCAGGTTGACCAGTACCTGCTGGATCTGGATGCGGTCGATCAGCGCGCGGGCAGGCGGTTGCGTACCGGAATAGGTGATCCGCGCGGAGGGGGCGATCTTGGCGCCGCGTGCCAGCTCGATCGCGTCGTGGATGACATCGTCGATCGATTCGAGGCGCAGGTCCGCATCGCCCTTCGCCAGATAGTCGCGGATCCGCCGGATGATGTCGCCTGCGCGTGAGATCTGGCTGCGCGCCTGGCGGATCTGCATCTGCACCGTTTCGCGGTCTCCATCGCCCTTCAGCATGAGTTCGCTGACCGAGAGGAAATTCGACGCGGCCGCAAGGGGCTGGTTGAGCTCGTGCGCCAGGCCGCCCGCCATCTCGCTGAGCGATGAGACCCGCGCGCTATGGGCGAATTCGTCGCGAATCACGTCGAAGCGGCGCTGTGCCTGGTGCTGCTTGTCGACGTGACGGAAATAGAGGGCGAGCAGGGCGCCCACCATCAGGGTCAGCGCCGACGCCAGCACCAGGAACCAGCGCGCCCGCTGCCGCGCCGGCCCCAATATGTCGCTCTCGCCGATGCCGGAGGTGACGAAGATCGGATAGCTGTCCAGCCGCTGGTGGCTGAACAGGCGGCGCTTGCCGTCGATGGCGCTCGGTCCCCAATATTCGCCATTGGGATCGGCTTTCTGGCGCTCCATCACCAGTGTGCCCTTGAGGTCCTGCCCCCAGCTCACCGTCTGCCCCTCGCGCCGGGCCAGCGTCATGCCCTGCTGCGAGATGATCGAGATCAGGTCTTCGGGCCGGTAATGCAGGCCGGCGTTGAAATCGACGAATCGACCCGTCGGGATATCCACCGCCACCGCGCCGGCGAAATCGCCGCGGGCATCGCGCCACGACCGGGCGATCAGCAGCACGGCTTCCTTCGACCCTTCCGGCTCGCTGGGATTGGAGATCGCCCGCGCGACCCCCGGGGCGTCGTGCAACTCGCGGAACACGCGCTTCTCGCGGACATTGACCGGGCCGCGCTGCTTGGTGGTGAATAGGATGTGGCCGTCGCGGTCGGCGATCTCGGCGCCGGTGATCATCGGGCCGAAATAGCTGGGCAGGGTGATCAACTGGGGTTTGCGGTGGTCTCCCTTGTCGACAAGCGCGCCGTAGCGCTCGCCGAGATATTGCGTGGCGAGGTCGGCCACTTCGAGGGTGCGCCGCACATATTGCTCGAAGGCGACCACCCGATCGCGATTCTCCCGCGATGCCGATCGCACCGCCAAATTGTGGTCTTCCTGGATCTGCCAGATTACCGCGACCCAGGAAATGACGACGAAGAGCAGAGCTCCGGCCACGACGATCCGTGCCGATGGCAGACGCAGGATGGCCAGGAGATTCTTCATCGCTCCCTTGTGCCTCCGCCAGGGGAAGGGCGACAAGTTCGATCTTATACGAATGGCGAGGTGGACGTTGGCTCGGTCGCGGCGCCGTCGCGGCAGTGAAAACGGGGGTGACAAATCGTGCCTGCGCCGCTATGGGCCCCGCTTCCTTTTCCATCAGCGCGTCAAAAGCGAAAGCGAGTGCATATTATGAAGCTCAACGATCTCCGCGATAACAATGGTGCCCGCAAGAGCCGCGTCCGTGTCGGCCGTGGTATCGGTTCGGGCGTCGGCAAGACCGCCGGCCGCGGCCAGAAGGGTCAGAAGAGCCGCGAAGGCGTCTCGATCAAGGGCTTCGAGGGCGGCCAGATGCCGCTGCACATGCGTATCCCGAAGCGCGGCTTCAACAACATCTTCGCCAAGGACTATGCCGAGGTGAACCTGGGCGCGATCCAGAAGGCGATCGATTCGGGCAAGCTGACCGCGACCGACATCACCCAGGCCGAGCTGAACGCGGCGGGTCTGACCCGTGGCGGCAAGGACGGCGTGCGCGTGCTCGCCAAGGGCGAGTTCTCGGCCAAGCTGAACTTCACCGTCGCCGGCGTGTCGAAGACTGCCCGCGAGGCGATCGAGAAGGCCGGTGGCAGCGTGACGATCCCCGAGATCGTGCCGGCTGCCGAGAAGGCCAAGGCCAAGCACCGCGTCGTCCAGAAGGCGCGTGCGGCCGACAAGGAAGCCAAGAAGGCCGCCGCCAAGGCGTAACCATGCCGGTCCCCGGCCTGGCGCCGGGGCTAGCATGACGCCGTTCGGCGACTTGTCCCCAGCGTCTCGCCGGGGACAGATTGCCCTAAGGGTTGGACACCCTATATGAACGGCGGGGGGCGGAGACGCTCATCCGCCGTTTCTGTTTCCGGGACCTAATACGACATGGCCTCCGCCTCCGATCAACTTGCTTCCAGCATCAACCTGGCGAAGTTCGCCAAGGCTACCGATCTCAAGAAGCGCCTGTGGTTCACCCTCGGCGCGCTGATCGTCTTCCGCATGCTGAGCTACGTGCCGCTTCCGGGCGTCGACCCCACCCAGCTGAACCTGCTCGCGCAGCAGACCCAGGGCGGCGTGCTCGATTTCTTCAACAACTTCACCGGCGGCGCGCTCAACCGCATGTCGATCGTCGCGCTCGGCGTGATGCCCTACATCACCGCCTCGATCGTGGTGCAGCTGGCGACCTCGCTGTCGCCGACGCTGAACGCGATCAAGAAGGAAGGCGAGAGCGGCCGCAAGCGCCTCAATCAGTACACCCGCTACGGCACGGTGGCGCTGACCGCGGTGCAGGGCTATTTCATCGCCGTCGGGCTCGAGACCTTCGGCGCCAGCCAGGGCCTGCAGCCCGTGGTGGAGCCCGGCATGATCTTCCGCATCGGGGCGGTGATCTCGCTGATCGGCGGCACCATGTTCCTGATGTGGATCGGTGAGCAGATCACCAATCGCGGCATCGGCAACGGCATCTCGCTGATCATCATGGCGGGCATCGTCGCCCGCCTGCCCACCACGCTCGTCCAGCTGTTCGAAAGCGGCCGCACCGGCTCGATCGATCCGCTGCGCCTGCTGATCATCATCGTCGGCGTGGCCGCGCTGGTGCTGTTCATCTGCTTCATGGAGCGTGCCCAGCGGCGCATCCTGATCCAGTATCCGAAGCGCCAGACCGCCCGCGGCGTCCAGGCCGAGCGCAGCCACCTGCCGCTCAAGCTCAACACCGCCGGCGTGATCCCGCCGATCTTCGCTTCGTCGCTGCTGCTGCTGCCGCTGACGGTCACCCAGTTCGCCGGCAACATGACCGCGGGCGAGAACTGGTACAGCGACCTGATCATCAACCTGAACACGTGGCTGCGCCACGGTTCGCCGATCTACATGGCGCTCTACGGCTTCGGCATCATCTTCTTCTCCTTCTTCTACACCGCCGTGGTGTTCAATCCGGAGGAGACCGCCGAGAACCTCAAGCGCTATGGCGGGTTCATCCCGGGCATCCGCCCCGGCAAGAACACCGAGCTGTACTTCGACTACGTGCTCACCCGCATCACCGTGATCGGCGCTGCCTATCTGACGGTCATCTGCCTCGTTCCCGAAGCGGTGTTCTCGTCGATGAGCATTCCGTTCCTGATGGGCGGCACCAGCCTGCTCATCGTCGTCAACGTGACGATGGACACGGTGACGCAGATCCAGTCGCACCTGCTGGCGCACCAGTATGGCGATCTGATCAAGAAGGCGAAGCTGAAGGGTCGCGCGCGTTAAGCGCGGCCCAGAGCCTAAGAGGGGACAGGCTTAGTGAACATCATCCTGTTGGGCCCGCCGGGAGCCGGCAAGGGCACCCAGGCCAAGCGTCTCGAGCAAGAGCGGGGCATGGTCCAGCTCTCGACGGGCGACATGCTGCGCGCCGCGGTGAAGGCGGGCACGCCCACGGGCATCCAGGCCAAGGCCGTGATGGATGCCGGCGAGCTGGTCTCGGACGCGATCGTCTCGGGGATCATCGGCGAGCGGCTGGACATGGAAGACACGCTGAAGGGCGCGATCTTCGACGGCTATCCGCGCACCGCCGCCCAGGCCGAATCGCTCGACACGCTGCTGAGCGAGCGTGGCCGCCAGCTCGATTTCGTGATCGAGCTCGAAGTGAACGAAGATGCGCTGGTCGAGCGTGTCGAAGGCCGTTTCACCTGCGCCAATTGCGGTGAGGGCTATCACGACAAGTTCAAGCTGCCCAAGGTCGAGGGCACTTGCGACGTGTGCGGCCATCACGAGTTCAAGCGCCGTCCGGACGACAATGCCGAGACCGTGCGTACGCGCATGGCCGAATACCGCGCCAAGACCGCGCCGATCCTGCCCTTCTACGAGGCCAAGGGCTTGGTACGGAAGGTCGACGGCATGGCCGACATCGCCGAAGTGGGCGCGCAGATCGACGCGATCCTCGACGGCAAGGCCTGAGATTCCCTCCTTGTGAGGGACTGGGAGTTGGGAAAGGCCGGGCGTGATGCCCGGCCTTTTCAGTTTCTGCCGTTCTGCGTCCGCCACGGCTTCTCGCCGGGGGAGTTGAATGGCCAAGGCCTACAATGCCTAAGCCTTTGTAATATATTGTTGCTCTAACTCCTGCTTAAGCACGGAGTGTGACGATCCCCCGGTCCGGCCAGCCAGGGCCGGGCGGGGGATTCCACTGGATGCTGCCCAAGCGCGCATTGCTGAGAGCTGCCGGCCTCACCGGCCTGTCCGCGCTCGCCCGCCGCGCGACGGGCAGCCAGCTGCGCATCCTCTGCTATCACGGACTCTGGCTCGCGCCGGGCGCGCCGTTCGGCAGCTGCCTGTTCATGACGCCCGACAGGTTCGCCGCCCGCATGGCGCGTCTCGCCCGCTCGGGTTTGCCGGTGCTGCCGCTCGGCGAGGCGGTGGAACGGCTCGCCGCGGACCGGCTGCCGCGTGCCGCGGTGGTGATCACGATCGACGATGGCTGGGCCTCGACCCATAGTCACATGTTGCCGGTGCTGGAAGCGCATCGCCTGCCCGCGACGCTCTATGCCACCACCTGGTATGCCGGCCGCGACCTGCCGGTGATCAATGTCGCGGTCGACTATCTCATCGCGGCATCAGGGCAGGCAGGGGAGGATCGCGGCGCCGTCATCCGCCGGATAGAGGCGCTGCCGGAAGGTGAGCGGCTCGCGGCGTTGCGGAGCTATGGCCACGCGCTGGGTGTGGGCGAGCAATGGCTCGAGCAGCGCCAGTTCCATCTGATGCGCCCCGACGAGATCGCTGACGCCCATAGGCGCGGGCTCGACATCCAGCTCCACACGCACCGTCACATCGATGTCGCCGGCCGCATCGGCCAGCTGGTGCCCGAGATCGAGGCCAACCGCGCCGCGATCTTGGCGGCGACCGGCGGCGTGGCACCGGAGCATTTCTGCTATCCGAGCGGCACCTTCCATCCGTCCGCGCCGGCGCTGCTCGCCGCTACGGGGGTCCGCTCCGCCACCCTGGTCAGCGAAGGCCTGAACCCACCCGCGGCGAACCCCTATGCGCTGCGCCGCTTCGTCGACGGGCAGCATGTCTCGGCCAGCGCCTTCCAGGCCTATCTCGACGGCACGCTCCATTACCTGTCGCTCGCCCGCAAGACCGCCGAGCGGATCGAGGTCGCAGTGCCGCGCCGTGTCGCCGCCGCTTCTGGAATGCTGCTCTGCGCGCTATGATCCTCCCGCTTCATGAGGGGAGGGGAATATGAAGACCCGTTCGCTGATCGCCCTGGCACTGCTCGCCGGCTCGCCGGCAGCCGCCGAAGTCACTGCGTCTGCCGATACCAGCTTCACCGTCACGCAGAAGCTGGCGGTTGCTGCGCCGCCGGCCAAGCTCTGGGCGACGCTGGTCGCGCCCGCGAGCTGGTGGAACCCCGAACATAGCTGGTCGGGCGACGCCGCGAACTTCTCGATGGATGCGCGCGCCGGCGGCTGCTTCTGCGAGAAGTTGGCGGAGGGCGGCAGCGTCGAGCATCTGCGGGTGCTCTTCGTCCAGCCGAACAAGCTGCTGCGCCTCGGCGGCGGGCTGGGGCCGATCCAGGCGATGCCGGCCAGCGGCGTGATGACCTTCGCGCTCAAGCCGGGCGCCGATGGCAAGTCGACCGAGCTGACCGTCACCTATGCGGTGGCCGGCGGCCCGGGGCTCGGCAAGATCGCCGCGCCGGCCGACGGCATGATCGCCGGCCAGCTCGCCAGGTTGAAGGCGACCGCAGAGCGGTAGAAACCCGGATTTCTCCCCGAGACAAGCTGGGGGAGGAATAGAGGTCCTCAACATTACCTTTTTGTCATGCCCCGGTCACCGCCCGGGGCAGGGGGTAATCGTATCCGGGGTCCGTGGCCGGCGGGATCGTCGGTCGCACGCAGAGGTCTTCAGCATGCGGTCCGCCTCTCCGCGCTTTTCGGCTCAGGGCCGATCGCTGCCCCCGCGATCGTTGCCCGGGTGCCCGCCCCGCCACTGCCCCGGCGGGGCGGGCGTCGCCCGAAGCGCAGGACCGGCCGCACGCGCCTGAAGTCGCCGATGCTGCCCTGGCATCGACGCAATGGCCGGCGGACACCCCCTTGTTCGCCGGCCAACCCTCTCTTGGAGCGGATGGACGCGGTTGGAGCGACGGATGAATCACCGGATCCTGATCGTTGAGGATGATGCCGCTGCGGCGGATTTCGTGACGCGTGGGCTGGCCGATGCCGGCTTCGCGGTCGAAGCCTGCGAGGATGGCCGTACCGGCCTGGCCCGGGCCGAGACGGGCAATTTCGATCTGTGGATCTTCGATCGCATGCTTCCCGGCATGGACGGGCTGTCACTGCTCGGCCTGTTGCGCGAGCAGGGGCGCCAGACCCCGGCGATCATGCTCTCCGCGCTCGGCACGGTGGACGACAAGGTGGGCGGCCTCGCCGCCGGTGCGGACGACTATCTCGCCAAGCCCTTCTCCTTCGCCGAGCTGCGCGCCCGCGTCGCTGCGCTGCTGCGCCGCGTCGACCGGGCGGAGAGCGAGGCCCAGGCCACCCGCATCGTGGTCGGCGATCTCGAGATCGATCTGCTTTCCCGCACGGTCGCCCGCTCCGGGCGGGCGGTGCCGCTGGTCGCCCGCGAATTCCACCTGCTCGAATATCTCGCGCGCCATGCCGGCGAGGTCGTCACCCGGACGATGATGCTCGAGCATGTCTGGAACTGCCGCTTCGATCCGGGCTCCAACGTGGTCGACGTCCATATCGGCCGCCTGCGCCGCAAGCTGGAGGAAGGCGAGCGCCCGATCCTCCATACCGTGCGCGGTGCGGGGTATCGGCTGGCGGTGGAGGGCTAGTCCGTCCTTTATCGTCACCCCGGCCCTGTGTGGCGTGCGGGGCGTCTTGAAGAATAGGACTTTACCTGCTCTCTGGGAGCATGGCGCCGGCACTCCTCGCGCACGCACGGGTCTATCAAGAGATTCAACGAATCGCTCGACCATCTGGTCGGGCGTCGCATGCCGGGACGGTGCGCCTTCGGGCTGCTTGGCGGCGGAGGCGGGATGGTGTATGAGTCCCTTTCCGGCGAAAGCCTTTCCCGCAGCGCTTGACTCAGCGTTGGCGGATGCATATGTCGCGCATCTTCCGAAAGATCGGTTTCACGGCGGCGCCTTGGCGTGTTCGTCGTGCCACTGCATTTCGGAAGTCAACGCTACGAGATGGGGTGCGAGCTGCCATGCGGCACCCCGTGGAGCTGGGAGAACAAATTTCATGGCTCGTATTGCGGGTGTCAACATCCCGACCAACAAGCGCGTCGTCATCGCGCTGCAGTACATCCACGGCATTGGCCCGGCCAAGGCCAAGGAGATCACCGAGAAGCTGAACATCGCCGCCGAGCGTCGCGTTCAGGATCTCTCGGACCAGGAAGTCCTGCAGATCCGCGAGGCGATCGACGCCAGCTACACCGTGGAAGGCGACCTGCGTCGCCAGACCGCGATGAACATCAAGCGCCTGATGGACCTGGCCTGCTATCGCGGCCTCCGTCATCGCAAGGGCCTCCCGGTCCGTGGCCAGCGCACGCACACCAATGCGCGCACCCGCAAGGGCAAGGCCAAGCCGATCGCCGGCAAGAAGAAGTAAGGGAGGGCTCGAACAATGGCACGTGAACCGCAGCGCATTCGCCGTCGCGAACGCAAGAACATCACCGCCGGCGTCGCCCATGTGAACGCCAGCTTCAACAACACGATGATCACCATCACCGACGCGCAGGGCAACGCCATCTCGTGGTCGTCGGCCGGCATGATGGGCTTCAAGGGCTCGCGCAAGTCGACCCCGTACGCCGCCCAGGTCGCCGCCGAAGACGCGGGCCGCAAGGCCGCCGAGCACGGCGTGCGCACCCTCGAGGTGGAAGTGAAGGGCCCGGGTTCGGGCCGTGAGTCGGCGCTGCGTGCGCTGCAGGCGGTCGGCTTCCAGATCACGTCGATCCGTGACGTGACCCCGATCCCGCACAACGGCGTCCGTCCGTCCAAGCGTCGTCGCGTCTGATCATTCCTGCTTGTTGCCGCGGGCCCAGAGGCGGGTCCGCGGTCTTGCAGTAAATACCTGGTGGGATATGCCTCTCGTCCCGCCCAACATGAGGAAAGCCCGTGTCGGTCAACGCTAAGAACTGGCAGGAACTCAAGAAGCCCAACGGCCTCGAGAAGAAGCCCGGTGGCGATCCCAAGCGCAAGTCGACCTTCGTAGCGGAGCCGCTGGAGCGTGGTTTCGGCCTGACGCTCGGCAACGCGCTGCGCCGCGTGCTGCTTTCGTCGCTCCAGGGTGCCGCGGTCACTTCGATCAAGATCGAGAACGTCCTCCACGAGTTCAGCTCGCTGGCAGGGGTTCGCGAGGACGTCACGGACATCGTCCTCAACGTCAAGCAGATCGCGCTCAAGATGCAGGGCGAAGGCCCGAAGCGCCTCCAGCTGTCGGCTACCGGCCCGGCTGAGGTGAAGGCTGGCGACATCGCCGTGTCGGGCGACATCGAAGTGATGAACCCCGATCTCGTGATCTGCCACCTCGACGATGGCGCGACGCTCAACATGGAGCTGACCGCCGACACCGGCAAGGGCTATGTCCCCGCCGCGTCGAACCGTCCGGCGGACGCCCCGATCGGCCTGATCCCGGTCGATGCGCTGTACAGCCCGGTCCGCCAGGTCTCGTACAAGGTCGAGAACACCCGCGTCGGCCAGGAGCTCGACTACGACAAGCTCACGCTGTCGATCGAGACCGATGGCACGATCACCCCGGAAGACGCCGTGGCCTATGCCGCGCGCATCCTCCAGGACCAGCTGGCGCTGTTCGTCCACTTCGACGATTCGGCGGTTACCCGTTCGGCTCCGATCGGCATGGCGGCTGCGGCTGCTCCGGCCGAGGGTGGTTCGGGCGACGCGTCGCAGATCAACCGTTACCTGCTGAAGAAGGTCGACGAGCTGGAGCTTTCGGTCCGCTCGGCGAACTGCCTCAAGAACGACAACATCATCTATATCGGCGACCTGGTCCAGAAGACCGAAGCCGAGATGCTGCGCACGCCGAACTTCGGCCGCAAGTCGCTCAACGAGATCAAGGAAGTCCTGTCGTCGATGGGTCTCCGCCTCGGCATGGAAATCCCGGGCTGGCCGCCTGAGAACATCGAAGAGATGGCCAAGAAGCTCGAGCAGGAGATCATGGGCTAAGCCCAGCGATCACCGCGAAGGAAAAAAGGGAAGGGGTCGCCGAGAGGCGGCCCCTTCCTGCTTGTTCAGAAGGCCTCGACCCAGGAGGGGCTGCCGGCGAACGAGCTGGCCTTGCCGAAGCAGAACAGCCCCGGCCGCTCGGCGCTGGCCTTGTCGCTGCGGCGGACGAGGGAGTAGCGCACCTGTTTGCAGGGATAGGGGCCGACCTGGGTGTCGCTCAGCACGGTGACCTTGCCGTCGCTGACCTGGCCGCGCCAGCTCAGCGTCCCGCCCACCGCAGTCTCGCCGATCTGCTTGTGCCAGGCATCGAGCTTCAGGCCCAGGATCAGATTGGCCCAGGCATCGTAGCTGCGGCCGCCCTCGCAGCCGCTGCAGGCGACCCTGCTGAACTCGAGATAGGCCTTCCCCTTGGCTTCAAGCTCGGGCGAGAATTCGAAGTCATAGGGCGTTGCGATGGAGCGCGAGCCGACATTGACCGGCCAGGGCTCCGGGCCCGTGGTCGCGGCAGGGGCGGAAGTCCGAGCGGTGCGGGGCTGGGCTGGCCTGGTCTCTCCGGCGCTGCGCTCGACATTTCGCTTTATCGCGCCAGCCAGGTCGCCAAGGCTTTGCGCCGAAGCGCCGGGGGAGAAGGCCAGCAGGCCGGCGCCGAGCGCGACGGTCAGTCCGCCGCGGACGGGGTTACGCATTTCCGATACTCCTTTGATTGCATGCCGGGTGTGGCGCTGCAATCATACACCGCGGGAGGGCGGCGCTAACCGGGCGCGGGCCGGGTTGGTCGCAGCATTGTCCGGGTTCCGTCGCAGCGATGGGCCCGGCCATTGGCGACCGGAAGTGCTGATTTGCTTGACTCCGGCCGCCGAATCCGCTTTGGGCGCGCCTTCGCGAAATGCGCACAGGGTTTTGGGCAGCGGCCCTTATCGCTGCCTGGTCCGGGGTACCTGATACGGCCCCCGAACGAACGGAAGGAAGTTACCATGCGTCATCGCGTTGGCGGCCGTAAGCTGCAGCGTACCTCGGCTCACCGTATTGCGCTGTTCCGCAATCTGAGCGCCGCCCTGATCAAGCACGAGCAGATCACCACCACCGTCGCCAAGGCGAAGGAGCTTCGCCCGTACGTGGAGAAGCTGATCACGCTCGCCAAGAAGGGTGGCCTGTCGAACCGCCGTCTGGCCCATGCCCGCCTGCTCGACGACGCCCAGCTGGTGAAGCTGTTCGACGTCCTGGCGACGCGCTATGCCGACCGCAACGGCGGCTATACCCGCATCATCAAGACCGGCCCGCGCGCTTCGGACGCCTCGCCCATGGCGATCATCGAGTTCGTCGACCGCGACGTCTCGGCCAAGGGCCAGGATTCGGGCCCGGTGCTGGTCGACGAGGACTTCGACGCCGTCGCCTGATCGGCCTCGACCATCGAGATAGGGAAGGGCGGTCGCACCAGGTGCGGCCGCCCTTTTCCTTTGGGGGCCTTCGCCGTGCGGGGATATAGACCGGGCGTGAGAGCGATCCTGGCTATTATGATGCTCCCCCTGCTGGCGGGGTGCGATGCGCCCACACCGGGCAACAAGGCGGACGAGCGGCCGCAAGCCCCCGCAATCGCCAGGACGGTGGTGGAGACCGAGGAGAGTGCCCGGTTTCGCCTGGCCGCGCGTTCGCTTTACGCTTCACTTGACGCGCCTGCCTGCAATGCGCCCAAGGGCTTGGACCGCAGGGCGCAGCTAAAACCCGAGCGCGCGGCGATCAAGGCATTCGAAGACCGGCTGGGAACGACCGGCGCCGCCTTCCAGCTAGCGGTGGCGCGGGCGGACGCGCAGTTTCAACCGAGCTGCCGGAGCGACGGCGATATCCGCGAGAAGGTCGCGAGCAATCTGGCCGATCTCTGGAAGCTGCTGCCGCGCCTCGACCAAGTGCCGGTGCAGGAGCCGATCCCTGCCCGAAGCGCGGAGTATCGCGCGCTCGTCCGCAAGCTGGTCACCGCAGTGCAGCCGCAATGCCCGCTCTCCGGCACAGCCGCGGACGCCGGGATACTCGCTCCCGCGCTCGAAGCGGTTCGCTGGTTCCAGGCGAGCCTGCCCGGCACCGCCTATCGCCACCATTATGCGATCGCCAAGGCGGACGTGGATCTCGAGCAATCCACGACGATGGTCGAATGCGCGGCGCCCGCGCGCGTTTCGCCGGATCGGCTGCGCGACGATCTACTCGCCGATGTCCGCCGCCAGATCGCGGCGCTGCAGGCGATCCGCCTCTAGCTTCGTTTCGCGCGCGGAAAGTTTTTCCTTCCCTCCCGGTGCGGGGTTCAGCTCCCCACATCTGCGGCATGAAACGTAACCCTCCCCATTCCAATATCGGTGCCTGGCTTTCGGCCGGTATGGCGCTCGCGCCGGTGCTTGGCGGCCTCGCATGGGCCGTTTCGGCGACATCGGTGCTCGGTTTCGCTTGAGCGCCGGCGAGGGGGCGCTAGCCTAGGGGCATTCGCCATTCGGAGGCCCCATGCGCCGCTCTCTCATCCTTTCCCTGCTTCTCGCGACCCCTGCATTCGCCCAGACCCAGCCGGAGACCAAAGTGACCAAGCTTGCCTATCCCGAAACCCGCCGCGTCGATGTGGTGGAGGAGCAGTTCGGGGTGAAGGTGGCGGATCCCTATCGCTGGCTCGAGAACGACGTGCGCAACGACAAGGAAGTCGCCGCCTGGGTCGATGCCGAGAACCAGGTCACCAACAGCTATCTCGCCACGCTGCCGGGCCGCGACTGGTTCAAGGCGCGGATCAAGCAGCTGTTCGACTATGAGCGCTTCGGCGTGCCGCAGAAGAAGGGCGGCCGCTATTTCTACATGCACAATAGCGGCCTGCAGAACCAGGCGGTGCTGTTCGTCCGCGACAAGCTGGACGGCGAGGGCCGGGTGCTGATCGATCCCAATGGCTGGTCGAAGGACGGCGCCACCGCGCTTTCCGAATGGGCGCCGTCGGAGGACGGCAAGTACCTGCTCTACGCGATCCAGGACGGCGGGACCGACTGGCGCATCGGCAAGGTGCTCGACGTCGCCACCGGCAAGGACACCGGCGACAGCGTGCACGGCATGAAGTTCACCCTGGCCGCGGTCTGGGCGAAGGACGGCAGCGGCTTTTTCTACTCGCGCTATCCGGACGTCGCCGCCGACGCGAAGTTCCAGGCGCTGAACGAGAACCACAAGATCTATTTCCACAAGCTCGGCACGCCCGACAGCGCCGACAGGCTGGTCTATGAGACGCCGGATCATCCGAGCTGGAGCCACTATGCCCAGATCACCGATGACGGCCGCTGGATGGTGATCACGACCAGCGAGGGCACTGACGACCGCTACCGGATCTCGCTGATCGACCTGAAGGATCCGGCGATGAAGCCGCGGGTGATCATCCCGGCGCTGGAGAACAGCTGGAGCCTGGCCGGCAATGTCGGCAGCAAATTCTACTGGGTGACCAACAAGGGGGCGCCCAAGCACAAGATCGTCACCATGGACGTCGCCTCGGCGGACCTGGCGACGGCCGAGCTGGTGCCCGAGGACAAGGCGACGCTGGAAGGCGCCGCGATTGTCGGCGGCACGCTGGTCGCCAGCTATCTGGTCGACGCCAAGACCGAGGTGCGCCGTTACAAGCTGGACGGCAGCGCGCTTGCCCCGGTCAAGCTGCCGGGTGTCGGCAGCGCCTCGGGCTTCGGCGGCGAGCCGGACGATGCCGAGACCTTCTATTCCTACACCAGCTTCAACGAGCCGACGACGATCTACCGCTACGACATGGCGAGCGGCGTCAGCACGCCCTGGGCGCGGCCGAAGCTCGATTTCAAGCCGGAGGACTACAAGGTCGAGCAGCGCTTCTTCGCGTCGAAGGACGGGACAAAGGTGCCGCTGTTCATCGTCCGCAAAGCGACGACCACCGGCCCGGCGCCGACCCTGCTCTGGGGCTATGGCGGCTTCAACGTCTCCTACGGCCCCAGCTTCTCCTCCTCGCGCCTGGCATGGCTGGAGCAGGGCGGCGTGTTCGTCCTCGCCAACATCCGCGGCGGCGGCGAGTATGGCAAGGCGTGGCATGATGGCGGGCGCCTGCAGAACAAGCAGAACGTGTTCGACGACTTCATCGGCGCCGGCGAGTATCTCATCAAGGAAGGCATCACCGGGAGGAACCAGCTGGCGATCCAGGGCGGCTCGAACGGCGGGCTGCTGATCGGGGCGGTGGTCAACCAGCGCCCCGACCTGTTCGCCGCGGCGCTGCCGGCGGTGGGCGTGATGGACATGCTGCGGTTCGACCGGTTCACCGCCGGCCGCTACTGGGTCGACGATTATGGCTATCCGTCGAAGGAAGCCGATTTCAAGACGCTCTACGCCTATTCGCCGTACCACAACGTCAAGTCGGGCGTGGCCTATCCGGCTATCCTGGCGACCACGGCGGACACCGACGACCGCGTCGTGCCCGGTCATACCTTCAAGTACACCGCGGCGATCCAGCACGCCGATATCGGCGACAAGCCGCACCTCGTCCGCATCGAGACGCGCGCGGGGCACGGCTCGGGCAAGCCGACCGACAAGATCATCGACGAGGCCGCGGACCTCTGGGCCTTCACGGCAAAGTGGACCGGCCTGACGGTGAAGACCAAGTGAAGGCGAGGCGGCGCGGTCTTCCAAGGGAGAACGCGCCGCCGCGGCTCGATTGAATTCCATTCAGCCGCACGACAGACTCGCGGGCATAATTCTCGTTCCACGAAGGTAACGGAGGGCGGCATGGGTGTTCTGAAGCTTGCTGGCGTCGCGGCCGGCGCGGTGGCGATGGCCGGACTGGCAATGCCGGCGCAGGCGCAGGAGCGCTGGCGCCCGTCGCGCGAAGTGAAGAAGGACAAGTTCGACCTGGGCGACGCGATCGTCGGCGGCCTGGTGGTCGGCGGCGTGCTGGCGCTGATCTCCAGCGGCAAGAAGAAGGCGCACGACGTCGCCCCCGCCGAGGAGCGCGTGCCGATCGACACCGGCCCCGTCGAAGAAAGCCGCTATGGCGAGCCCGCACAGCCCGGCAGCGGCCCGATCGCCGAGACGCCGGCGCCCGATTCGGCGCGCTTCGACGGGCTCTATGACGAAGACGCCGCGGCGGAGCGCTGCGCGATGGAGACCGAGACGCTGGGCGAGCGCCATGCCCGGCTGGCGCGGGTCTCGAACGTCACCAGCACCGTGTGGAACGGCAAGAGCTGGGTGATCAAGGGCCAGGTCGAGCTGGCCAACAGCTACCGCGACACGAACAAGCAGAGCCACGGCTTCCGCTGCTCGCTGCGCCGGGGCAGCGAGCCGGTCGTGACGATCGACGATCTGCAGGCGTCCTAGGCAGGCGGCGCCGTGCTGCGCACCCTGATCGGGATGATGCTCGCGCTGGCGCCGGTCGCGGCGTCGGCGCAGGGTTTCGATGCCGCCGTGCGCGCGGAGGGCGAGAAGTTCCTCGCCGAGGAGAAGGGCGTCGGGCTGACCATCGGCGTGCTGCGCGACGGCAGGACGCATTTCTACAGTTTCGGCGAGGCAGTGAAGGGCGGTGCCCGGCCGACCGCGGACACCGCCTATGAGATCGGCTCGATCTCCAAGACGATGACCGGCCTGCTGCTCGCCCGCGCGGTGCTGGCGGGCAAGGCGCGGCTGGAAGACGATGTCCGAATTTATCTGGATGGCGACTATCCCGGGCTCGCCTTCGAAGGCGAGCCGGTGCGGCTGCTCCATCTCGCCAACATGACCGCGGGCCTGCCCGACAATCTGCCCGACCTGTCGAAGCTCGATCCCGATCCCGGCCGGTTCAAGCATGCCGAGGCGCTCAAGGTCTATGGCAAGGCGCAGTTCCTTGCCGATCTGCGCACGGTCAAGCCGGGCAGCAAGCCGGGGGAGAATGTCGCCCACTCCAATGTCGCGGCGCAGCTGCTGATCGTCGCGCTCGAGCGGATCTACGGCATGCCCTATGATCGCATAGTCGCGCAGGAGATCGAACGGCCGCTTGGTTTCGGCGCCAGGGGCGAGGCGACGGGCTATGACGGCGAGGGCAGGGTGACTGCCGTCCTCCCACGCGACCAGTTCGGCTATCGCTATTCGGCAGCCGACATGCTGCGCTACGCCGCGCTCCAGCTCGACGCGCGCAATCCCGCGGTGGCGCTCAGCCACAAGGGGACCTGGTTCACGCTCGACAAGCAGACCTGGGTCGGCCTCACCTGGATCGTCTCGCAGCTTCCCGAGGGCGGGCGGGTGCTGCGCACCTCGGGCGGGACCTGGGGGTTCGCCAGCGCGATGATGGTCTGGCCCGAGAAGAAGCTCGGCGTGATCCTGCTCGCCAACAAGGCCAGCGACACCGCGCAGGGGCGCCTGAGCGAGATTGCCGGCCGGATCGCAGTGCTTCCCCCAGAATAATCTCGGCCCGCCCTTGCCCCGCGGGGGCTCTTCTGGTTAAGCGCGCTGGGCATGGACCAACATGCAGATTCCATCCTCATCGTCGATTTCGGCAGCCAGGTAACCCAGCTGATCGCGCGCCGCGTGCGCGAGGCCGGGGTCTATAGCGAGATCGCTCCCTTCACCACCGCCGCCGAGGCATTCGCCCGGATGAAGCCCAAGGGAGTTATCCTCTCCGGCTCGCCCGCATCGGTGCTCGAAGAGGGATCGCCCCGCGTTCCCCAGGAGATCTTCGACAGCGGCCTGCCGGTGCTCGGCATCTGCTATGGCCAGCAGGTGATGATGCACCAGCTCGGCGGCACGGTGCAGCTGGGCGACAGCGGCGAGTTCGGCCGCGCCTTCATCGACATCGACGATGGCTGCGTGCTGTTCGACGGCATGTGGCACGAAGGCGAGACCCACCAGGTGTGGATGAGCCATGGCGACAAGGTGACCAATCTCGCCCCCGGCTTCCGCCCGGTCGCGCACAGCCCGGGCGCGCCTTTCGCGGTGATCGCCGATGACGACCGCCGCTATTATGCGATGCAGTTCCACCCCGAAGTGGTCCACACGCCCGATGGTGCCAGGCTGCTCGCCAATTTCGTCCGCCATGTCTGCGGCCTCACCGGCGACTGGACGATGGCCGAGTTCCGCCAGACCAAGATCAACGAGATCCGCGCCCAGGTCGGCAGCGGCAAGGTGATCTGCGGGCTTTCGGGCGGCGTCGACAGCGCGGTGGCGGCGGTACTGATCCACGAGGCGATCGGTGACCAGCTGACCTGCGTGTTCGTCGATCACGGCCTGATGCGCTCGGGCGAGGCCGAGCAGGTCGTCAGCCTGTTCCGCAACAGCTACAACATCCCGCTCGTCCATGTGGACGCCGAGGAACTGTTCCTCGGCGGCCTGGCCGGGGTCACCGATCCCGAGGCCAAGCGCAAGTTCATCGGCAAGACCTTCATCGACGTGTTCGAGGAAGAGGCGAAGAAGATCGGCGGCGCTGATTTCCTCGCCCAGGGCACGCTCTATCCGGACGTGATCGAGAGCGTCAGCTTCACCGGCGGGCCGTCGGTCACCATCAAGAGCCACCACAATGTCGGCGGCCTGCCCGAGCGGATGAACATGCAGCTGGTCGAGCCGCTGCGTGAGCTGTTCAAGGACGAGGTCCGCGCGCTCGGCCGCGAGCTGGGCCTGCCCCAGGCGTTCGTCGGCCGCCACCCCTTCCCGGGGCCGGGCCTGGCGATCCGCATCCCGGGCGAAGTCACCAAGGAGCGCTGCGACATCCTGCGCAAGGCCGATGCGATCTATCTCGAGGAGATCCGCAACGCGGGGCTCTACGACACGATCTGGCAGGCCTTCGCGGTGCTGACGCCGGTGCGCTCGGTGGGCGTGATGGGCGATGGCCGCACCTATGATTCGGTGCTGGCGCTGCGTGCGGTGACCTCGATCGACGGGATGACCGCCGAGGCGTTCGAGTTCCCGGCGGGCTTCCTGCCGCGCGTCTCGACCCGCATCGTCAACGAAGTGCGCGGCGTGAACCGGGTCACCTACGACTATACCTCGAAGCCGCCGGGCACGATCGAGTGGGAATGATCTCGCGTCCGACAGTGGTCGGCACTGAAAGGCGTTAGCCTGAGCCAAGTGGCGTCAAGGCAATTCGGTCGACCTCCTTTGAATGGTTCGCGCGTCCGGAAAACGGGCCATTGTTCCTCGCTGAAGTGGCCTTCGTCGTTCTGACTTGGGAAAATGCGTCGGTTCTCATCGGGCCGGTGGGTAGTTTAGTTGGTCGAAACTGAGGCCTGCCGGCTCGCCTTAGAAATTTGCTGCATCCTGGGCGATCCTCAGCGCCTGCTACTTCTTTACGTAGCATGCTGGCGACGGCCGGGTTTCGCCAATTCGGGACGTAATACTATCCGTATTGGATCAATTCATTCTGGCGCATTCTTCGCTTGGTGCGAGCCCTGAATAGCAACAATATTGAATTGTTCGGGGTGCTTCATGGCGTCCCGCGGTTTCAGGGGGGCGCTTATGAGAGTCTTCATCGCATTGGCCGCATATGCGTTGATCCCGACCGCAGCGCAGGCCGGCGAGACTATCACCTACACCTATGACGCAAAAGGGCGGCTGGTGAAGGTCGAGCGTTCCGGAGGCGTCAACAATGGCGTCAAAGCCCAATATACCCATGACAAGGCGAACAACCGCAAGACGCTGAAGGTCACCGGGTCTCCCAATCCGGCGCCCTGATCGACGGGCGCATTCCGGCGCTCCTTCCATTCCAGATTGAGGCGAAAACCATGCTGAACCACGTCGGGGCCGTGCGCCCGGGCGGCCGACGCGCCGTCGCCAAATTGCTCGCCTGCTCGATGCTGACCGCTGCCTCGCTGTTCGCATCAGGGGCACGGGCCCAGGTGGCTGCCGTCGTGCCCGTGCGGGAATCAATCGACGGGAACGGGGTCGATCTGTTCCTCGGCACGATGAATGCGGACGGACCGGTGCTGTCGGCGGGGCAAGGGGGCGCGGGATTGAGCTGGTACAAGCTTTCCCGCGGCAATCAGTCCTGGGGCGACAATCTGGTGGCCACCTTGTCCGTGGCTTCCGGGACCGTCTACGTTGCCTATGCTGGCAAGACCGACCGCTTCACCATCTCGGGCAGCAGCTACACGCCGACCGAGGCGAATGGCTCGAGCTTGTCGCTGAGTGGCAACGTCTACACCTATGTCCTGGATGACGGCACCGTTATCCATTTCAACAAGGCCTATGTCGGCGCGGCGATGTTCCAGACCATCACCGGGGTCGTTACCGATGTCACCAAACCCTCCGGCGAGAAGCTGACCTACACGTTCGAGAGCATGTATTATTGCTCGCAATCGAAGGAGGGAGCCGACGGGCAGATCTGCACCGGCCATTCCTATGCCTATCGCGTGTCGTCCGTGCAGAGCAACTCGGGATACAAGCTGACCTATGACAATGCGGCCCAGTTCGCCGACCCGTCCGACATTTTCAGCACCGACTGGGCGGCCTGGGGCACGACCTATGGCGCATCGTTGACGAACACGGCGGTATCGGGCGCGTCCAGCCGCTACCAGGCTACCAGCTTCAGCGCCGTCGCGCCTTACCTCTACATGACTGTCACCGATCCAATTGGACAGGCTACGACCTACCGCCGGGACAACACGGGGCTGGTCGGCATCAAGCGACCGGGCAGTAGCACGGAAGACGTGCAGATCGCCTATTCAGGCGGACGCGTGAGCTCGGTCACCACACCTGTCGGCACCACCAACTATGCCTATTCCGACCTGGGGAATGTTCGCACGACGACCGTGACGAACCCCCTTGGCCAGGCCACAATCTATACCTTCGACATTGCGCTTCAGCGGATGAAGTCGGTGACGACGCCCACGCCGGTCAGCAAGACGACCCAATGGGACTATGACACTAACGGACGCGTGACCCGGGTCACGGCTCCAGACGGCAACTACTCGCAATATACGTATGACGGGCGCGGCAATGTGACGGAGACGCGCGACGTCGCAAAATCGGGTTCCGGGCTCAGCGATATCGTGACGACCGCGAATTTCGATGCAACCTGCACCGCTGCGGCCAAGTGCAACCAGCCAAACTGGACTCAGGATCCGAAAGGCAACCAGACCGACTACAGCTACAATAGCAGCACCGGCGATCTGGTAACGCTTACCCTGCCGGCGGCTACGAGCGGCGGCACACGTCCGACCACGACCTACAGCTATACGACGGTCAACGGCGTTCAGCAGGTCAGCGGCATCTCGACCTGTCAAACGAGCGCATCCTGCGTCGGTACCGCCGACGAGGTGAAGACCAGCATCTCCTATGACGTCAACGGCCTTCCCAATGTGGTAAGCAAGGGGGCGGGCGACGGCTCGCTGACGGCGACGACCAACCTCACCTATGACGATGTGGGCAACGTCAAGACGGTTGACGGCCCGTTGCCGGGCGCCGCCGACACTACCCGTTACCGCTTTGACGCGGCGCGGCAGCTGGTCGGCGTGGTGGGGCCGGATCCGGATGGTGGCGGCGCGCTGAAGCCGCAGGCCCGGCGGCTGCTGTATGACGCGCGCGGACAGGTCTATACCGATGCCATTGGCACGGTGAACAGCCAGAGCGACGCCGACTGGCCGGTCTTTGCCGAGGCATCGCACACGTTCCGCCTCTACGATGCTGGCGGGCGGGTAATCCGCCAGACGCTGTGGTCGAATGGCGTCGACTATGGGGTGCAGGACTTCGTATATGACGCGGCCAGCCGGCCGGCCTGCTCGATCACCTATATGGATCCGGCCCAATGGGGGCCGCAGGCCAGCACCTGCGCGCCGCTGCAGATGAACGGGCCGAACGGTCCCGACCGGGTGGTCAAGAGCACCTACGATGCCGCCGGCCAGGTCACCAAGGTGCAGACCGCTTATGGTACCGCCGATCAGTCCGACGAAGTCACGACCGCCTATACCAACAATGGTCAGATCGCGAGCGTGACCGACGGCGAGGGCAACAAGACGACCTATGAATATGACGGCTTCGATCGCCTGTCCAAGACCAGATACCCGGGGGCGACGACCGGATCTGGCGTAAGCTCGACCTCGGACTATGAGGAGTTCGTCTATGATGCGACGAGCGCCGTCACCAGCCAGCATCTGCGCGGCTATAGCGCGAACAGCAGCAGCCGAATCGACTTCACCTACGATAATCTCGGCAGGCTTTCGTTGAAGCACGTCGCCGATGGATCCGTCGCCGATGTCTATTATGGCTATGACCTGCTCGGCCGCCAGACCTATGCCCGCTTCAGTTCGACGAGCGGCGCCGGCATCACCAATGCATTCGACGCGCTTGATCGGCTCACATCGACCAGCACAAACATGAGCGGCAGCGCGCGGGCACTGAGCTACGCATACGACCTTGCGGGCAACCGCACACGCATCACGCAACCGGATGGTGTCTATTTCGACTATGGTCGCGATACGCTCGGACGGCTCGTGCAGTCCAACTGGTGGTCAGCAGGGAGCGGCCTCGTCCCGTTCCTGACCATCACCTATGATCAATTGGGGCGGCGCGCCGACGTCAATCGCGCCTCGAGCTATACCGGCTATGGCTATGATGCCGTGTCGCGGCTGACGTCTCAAAATCAGCGGTTTGCCGGCAGCGTCGGGAATTTGAATCAGACTTTTGGCTACAATCCGGCCGGGCAGGTTGCCACCCAGTCCCGGGACAATGACGCGTTTGCCTTTGTAAGGCACTATAATGTCGACAGATCCTACACGGCCAACGGTCTCAACCAGGTCGTGGTCTCGGGGCCGGCGAGCCTCAGCTACGACGTGCGGGGCAACCTGACCGGCGATGGTGCCAGCAGCTTCAGCTATGACGCGGAGAACCGGCTCAAGTCGAAGGACGGCGGCAGCGTAACGCTGGGCTATGATCCCTATGGTCGCCTCTATTCGATCGCTTCGGGAAGCGGAACGACGCAGTTCCTGTACGACGGCGACCAGCTGGCGGGCGAGTATAATGGCTCGGGCACGATGACCCGGCGCTTCATGTTCGCCAGCCAGGACGAGCCGATCCTGGAAGATGCCGGCGGCATGAACTGCTCGGGCAGCAAGTTCCTGCACAATGACGAGCGCGGTTCGATCATCGCGCAGGCCGATTGCGGAGGCAGTCGAACCGCGGTGAACTCCTATGATGAGTACGGCATTCCGGGGGCGAGCAATGCCGGGCGGTTTCAATATACCGGTCAGGCGTGGATCTCGGAGTTGGGCCTATATTACTACAAGGCTCGGATGTATTCGCCGACGCTTGGACGATTCATGCAGGTCGATCCTATCGGCTACAGCGACAACATGAATCTCTATAGCTATGTCGGAAACGATCCGATCAATTTTACCGACCCGTCCGGACTGGATCGATTTTGCTGGACCGTTGGTGGGGGCACTACCTGGACCGAGGACGCCAGCGGGGGGCATTTGACTCAGGAAGCTTCGGTGGAGCGCTGCGTTGAGATTGGCCCTCAAGTTCCGTTTGGAGGCAGCTTCACCTGGGGGCCGGGTGGCGGTCCTAGTTCCGCGCCATTGCCGAAGGGGCAGGTTACTCGCTGCTATGTTGCAAGCGCCAAGGTAACCGGCGTCGGCCCCAACCAGGCAAATGGCCCCCAAAAAACGGCAATCTCTCATACGCCCGGAAACCAGATTAAGAATGGCGGGGTTGCGGTGGACCCAAGTGATTTTGGGTTGCCGAACGCCCAAGGTTCGAATGGCACGGCGTTGGGAGGCATTTCGATCGAGCCGCAATGGGGTTCGGCGCTCCGGCCGCCAAATGGCGCGCCAGCCATCCCGTCGGGCCTTCCCTCGAGAGGCCCTTATACCCCGATCGATGTGATTGGCCCGGCCAGCGCCCGAAATCAGCCAGGCGTTCATATCGACCTGTATCGCTATAAGGATCAAAACCAGGCATTGGCATCGACGAGACAAGTCCCGTTGGTGGTGACGATCCCCGCCAACAATGTAGGTGCGGCATGCCCCCACTGATTCTACCGTTGTTACTTGCCATCTCGGGCGACGGCCAGCACGGAGCGCCGCCAGCTTCCCAAATTGACCTGGTCGATGGCGAGCCCATCAAGCTCAAACGGCTTCGAGGGGGCGTAAAAGCATCATTCGACGGAAAAACGAGGGTCCTCATCACGACGCCGCATGGCACCTTGCGGATTTCCGCAAAGACTCCCTCTTTAATCGGCGCTTCCAGTGACGGGAGCCGTATCGTTCATAATTACGGGGACGGGAGTGGGCAGGTCTATTCCATAGCCTTTTACCAATCCCGATCCGGGAATTTGATAGATATCAGGAAATTCTACGGAAAAGTAATGCGTTACTCCAAATCGATCCCGGGATGCAGAATTCGGCTGGAGGAAATAAGCTTCTTGTTTACGCGCTGGAGATCGAACAGCGTCGCCTTGATCAGGACTGAGGATATGTCCCGCAGGGCGGGCTGCTCGAAATTGAACCGGCTCTGGGATGTCTCGATCTAAAATTGCATGGGAATGAAAACCCGCTAAGGTACTCGTTATGTTCCGCGGGCGCCTGGAGGGAAGAGAGTGACGAGCCTTTCGCTGAGACAGGCGCGTCGCATCTTCCTCGCGGCCCAGGGGTTCGGCGCGCGCCATCCGGCGGTGGTGGGAGGCTCCCATCTTCGCCGCACCGTCGAGCGGCTCGGGCTCCACCAGATCGACAGCGTCAACGTGCTGGCGCGGATGCACTATCTGCCCGCCTTTTCGCGGCTCGGCAGTTATGATCGCACGCTGCTCGAGCGCGATGCCTGGGGGGCGAAGCGCAGCCGGCGGCTGTTCGAATATTGGGCGCACGAAGCATCGCTGCTGCCGATCGATCTCCATCCTTTCTTCCGCTGGCGCATGGCGCGGGCCGAGCGCGGGGAGATCGGCTGGAAGGGACTGCGGTCCTTCGCCCGGGAGCGGCACACCGAGGCGAAGGCGGTGCTCGACCGCATCGCCGCGGAGGGGCCGCTGGCGGCTTCGGACTTCGAGAATGGCGGCAGCAAGAGCGGCTGGTGGGAGTGGAGCGAGACCAAGCTTGCGCTCGAATGGCTGTTCTGGTCCGGCCGGATCACCACCGCCACGCGTCGGGGCAGCTTCGAGCGGATCTACGACCTGAGCGAGCGGGTGATCCCGCGTGCGGTATTCGATCTGCCCACGCCTGATGCGGCCACCGCCCAGCGTGCGCTGATCGAGCGCAGCGCACGCGCGCTCGGCGTCGCCACCGCGGCGGACCTGCGCGACTATTTCCGGCTGAAGCCCGAGGAGGCGAACCACGCCATTCCCGAGCTGGAGGAAGAAGGCGTGCTGGTGCCGGTGGCGGTGCAGGGCTGGAGCCAGAAGGCCTGGCTGCACCGCGACGCGAAGCTGCCGCGCAAGGTGACGGGCGACGCGCTGCTCGCGCCCTTCGATCCGCTGGTCTGGGAGCGGAGTCGCACCGAACGGCTGTTCGGCTTCCGCTACCGGATCGAGATCTATGTGCCGGCGGACAAGCGCACCCATGGCTATTTCGTGCTGCCCTTCCTGATGGACGAGGCGCTGACCGCGCGGGTCGATCTAAAGGCCGATCGCCAGAATGGCCGGCTGCTCGCGCACCGGGTCACGCTGGAGCCGGGCGCGCCGGGGGGTACCGAGGAACGGCTGGGCATCGAGCTGGCGCGGATGGCCGACTGGCTGGGCCTGGGCGAAGTGCATATCGGCGAGACGATCAGGGGAGAGCGATGACCGACGATTTGCAGCGCTGCAGCTGGGCGGTGAGCGACCCGCTCAACCGCACCTATCACGACGCCGAATGGGGCGTGCCGGTGCGCGACAGCCGGGAATTGTGGGAGACGCTGATGCTCGAGGGCTTCCAGGCCGGGCTCGCCTGGATCGTCATCCTGCGCAAGCGCGAGGCGTTCCGCGAGGCCTTTGCCGGGTTCGATCCGGTCAAGGTCGCCGCCTTCGGGCCCGCGGACGTCGAGCGGCTGATGGCCAATCCCGGCATCGTCCGCGCCCGCGCCAAGATCGAGGCGACGATCCGCGGCGCGCAGATCTGGTGCGAGATGCGCGACCGCGGCGAGGACTTCGCCCAATTCTGCTGGGCGTTCGTCGATGGCCAGCCGATCCAGCGGCCGGGGCACGGCTTCGTCGCCACCACGCCGCTTTCGGAGGCGATCTCGAAGGAGCTGAAGCGCCGCGGCTTCAAGTTCGTCGGGCCGACGATCGTCTATGCCTGGATGCAGGCGGTGGGGCTGGTCAACGACCATCAGCTAGGCTGTTTCCGCCGCGAGCCGGTCGCCGCGCTCGCCTGAAATGATTGCACCCGCCCCGCGATGGTGAGAGAATCGCGGCGGACCGGGCAAGGGGAATTTCGAAGATGACGCTGAAGCTGTTGCCATGCGCGCTTGCTGCGCTGGGCATGCTCGCCGCCTGCTCGCCCGAGCCGAAGCAGCCGGTCAAGGACAAGGTCCGTGCCAACGAGTCGGAGATCATCGTCCCGCCCGAGGCAAACCTCGAGGCCAATGCCGCGAACGCCGGGGACGAGGCGCCGGGCGTCGGCGTCAACCTGGCGCCCGACGAACTGACGCTCGTCCTGCCCAATGGCTCGTCCCGCCATGTCCGCTTCGGGATCGCAAAAGCGGACGCGATCCAGATGCTCGGCGCCGCACTCGGCCATCCGGTCGAGCAGGCCGAGAACCAGGAATGCGGCGCGGGGCCCCTCGGCTATGCGGCGTTCCGCGACGGGCTGTCGCTCTATTTCCAGGACGGCAAGTTCGCCGGCTGGGACCTGGACGGGCGCGAGAACGGCAAGTTCGCGACCGGAAACGGCATCGCGATCGGCATGACCCGCAAGGCGCTGGAAGCCGCGGCCGGCAGCATCGACGTCGGCGAGACGTCGATCGGCAACGAGTTCATGGCGGGCAATCTCTCCGGCCTGCTCAGCTCGCCCGCGCCCGACGGCAAGGTGACCAATTTGTGGGCCGGCGTGACCTGCATCGCGCGATGAGCGTCGAGCGGCTGCTGATCGAGATCGCCGGCTGGACCGGCGCCGCGCTGATCCTCGCGGCCTATCTGCTGCTCTCCTCCGGAAAGCTGACCGGCCAGTCGCGCCTCTACCAATGGATGAACGTGGTCGGCGCTGGCTGCTTCGTGATCAACAGCGGCTGGAACGGCGCGATCCCCTCGGCGACGCTCAACGTCGTCTGGCTGTTGATCGGCGCGGTGACCCTGTGGCGCATCGCCCGGCGGCCGGAATGACGATCCGGCCGGCGCGCGCCGAGGAGGCCGGGGCGGTGATCGGGCTGTGGTATCTCTGCGGCCTGACCCGGCCGTGGAACGATCCGGTGCAGGACTTTGCCCGCGCGCTGGAGGGCGAGCGCTCGACGATCCTGGTGGCCGAGGGCGAGGGCGGGGAGATCGTCGGCAGCGCGATGGTCGGCGACGACGGGCATCGCGGCTGGGTCTATTATCTCGCGGTGGCGCCAGCCGCGCGGCGCACCGGGCTGGGCCGGACGCTGATGGCCGCGGCGGAAGACTGGCTGCGGGCGCGGGGCTGCCCGAAGGTCCAGCTGATGGTCCGCGAGGATAACGAAGAGGCGCTGGGCTTCTACGAGAGGCTGGGCCTGGAGCGGCAGGGCGTTGTCACGCTCGGGCGGTTCCTGAACGACTAGGCGGAGTGGATATCCGCCTACGCTGGATCCCGCGCCGACTCGTCAAAGTTCACAAAGTTCATGCCCCGGAGCGTTTTTCGCCGCGCATAAATTGACACACTTTCCGGGAACGCGCCGCATCTCGCAATATTGTTGCGTGCGCGTGATCCTATTTTCCTGACCGGGTCAAAGAGCGGCCAGACCGAAGGCCCGGCTGCGAAAGCCAATCAGACGAAATCCTACATTGCAAGCGCTAGAGCTTCTCGCCCGGCAGCGCGCTTGCCTGGCGGATCCAGTCGGCCAGTTGCGCTTCGTCGATCGGATCCTCCTCGCGGATGTCGAGATAGCGGACGTCCTGCTGCTTGGAGGAGCCGGGCGGCACCGGATCGAGTGAGGTGCCGCGGAAGAAGGTGAGCTTCACATAGCGGTCGAAGCAATGGAACGAGAGGAACCAGCCTTCCCCGTCGGGTGCGCCATAGAAGGGCGAGTTCCACTTCACCGCCTTGCGCACGCCGGGCAGGGTGCGGACCACGAGAGCGTCGACTGCGCGGCCGATGCGCTGCTTCCAGCCGGGCATCGCGGCGAGATAGGCGGCGACAGGCGCCTCGCCGTCGCCCTTGGGGATCTGGGGATTGCCGCCGGACAGGAGCCTGGGCTCGGTCATGCCGCCGGTTCTCTCGGTGCCGCCGCGATGGCGCGGGACAGGAGCGCGGCGACATAGGTGCCGACCGCGACCACGAACAGGAGCATGCCCGCCATGATCGGCGTGCCGATGGTGTCGTCGAAGCTCACATGATCGCTCGCCCTCAGCATGAGCGACGCCCCCATTCGGAACAGCAGCACGGCAGAGGGGAAGAACAGGACGTGCAGCAGCCAGCCAAAGCGCGCGCGCTTCGACCAGCGCCAGCACAGCGCCCCCGCGGCGATCGGGCCATAGGTGAGCAGGAACTGGCCCGCGAACCAGAGCACCGCCTGGGTCGCCGAGGCGTCCCGCAGGTAGAGATTGCTGATCACGAGGGCGTGGAACCCGGGAAACAAGGTGATGCCGATCACTGCGCACAGGGCGACTTTGTCGAACCGGTTCATCGCGGTGCCCTTTCGGCCAGGGATGCTTCGGTCAGGCTAGACCAGGTACGGCCAGATCGAAAGCCGCCTGTATTCCGCCGCGAAGCGCGCTATCGCGGGCGGAAACCGCGAGAAGCGAGGACGCAGCGTGACCATCACCATGTACGGCATCAAGAATTGCGACACGATCAAGAAGGCGCGGACCTGGCTGGACGAGCATGGCGTCGCCTATGCGTTCCATGACTACAAGACGCAGGGCATCGATGCCGCGCGGCTGGCGCGGTGGAGCGGGATCGCGGGGTGGGAAGTGCTGCTCAACCGGGCGGGCACCACTTTCCGCAAGCTGCCCGAGGCGGATCGCGAGGGCGTGGACGCGGCCAGGGCGGCGGCGCTGATGCTGGCCCAGCCCTCGATGATCAAGCGGCCGGTGCTGGAATATCCGGGCGGCGTGCTGGTGGGGTTCAAGCCGGATATCTATGCGCGGGCGTTGCTGTAGGGGTGGCGCTATGGGGGGCGTCACTGCGTCTTAGTCCGTCCCCAAGGTCCGTACTAAACCCCTCTCCCTTGATGGGAGAGGGAGGGGCCCGCCGCCGAAGGCGGTGGGAGGGTGAGGGTGACCTCTCCTCATGAGACTGCACCATGAGGAGAGGTCACCCCCACCCAACCCTCCCCCATCAAGGGGGAGGGCTTTTTGAGTTCAACGCTATTGCCTGCCTCCCGGTGGACCCCGGCACAAGGCCGGGGCGACGGAGGGGGCGAGGCGAGCGCGGGCGCGAAGTTGCCCCTCAGAACCCCTTGCGGAACTTCTCCAGCACCCAGATCTCGGGATTGGCGACAACCGGCGAGAAATAGTCGCCCTTGCCGCACACGGTGTTGAGCATGGTCAGCAGCACCGTGCCGGACTTGGCGAGGGTGGGGTCGCTGGGGCCCGCCTCGGTATCGAGATAGGTGCCGCGGACATAGAAGCTGCTGTCGCGCATGAACGAGGTCATCGCCGTGCAATCGGCCTGGCGGGTGAGCATCGAACGGTCGAAGTCGCGGGTCGGGCTGGTCGTCTCGTAGATGGTCTGCTGCTTGAACGTCACGACGTTGCCGTTGCGGCGCACCGAATCGACATCGACGAAATAGGCCATTTGCGGCGCCTGGTTCGAATAGGCGGCAAGGCGCCAATTCTGGGCCGAGGCCGTGTGCGGAACGACGAGCGCGGCAAGCGCGAGCAAGGTGAGACGCATCCTGATTCCCCCAATCTGGCGCCAACCACGCTAACGTCGATCCATTTCCGTGCAAGTAGCTGGATCAGGAACGCTCATTCCTCCCAGCGGAATACTTCCTCGAGCGGTTTGCCGAACACCTGGGCAATGCGGAAAGCGGCTTCGAGCGACGGCGAATATTTGCCCTGTTCGATCGCCGCCACCGTCTGGCGGGTAAGACCGATCCGGTCGCCCAGCTCGGCCTGGGTCATCTCGCTGGCCAGGAAGCGCAGCGTGCGGATGTCGTTGACGACGCGCCCCTTAGCCATGCCAGCCCCTCCTGTAGCTGAGCAGGACCAGGACCTGATTCACCGTCTCGGCGATCACGATGGCGAGCAGCGCGGTGTTGACGATCTTCGGCGCGGGCTCGGTGAAGGGCATCGCCACGCCGACCAGGATGGTGCCCGCCATCAGCGTGTAATAGCCCGCCGAGGCGCCGCGCCGGGCGATCGCCCGGTCGCGCTCGTCGGCGCGGCGCCCCTCGGGGCCGGCCTGGAGGGCGAGGACGACATAGCCGATGATCACCGCCACCCCCTGGGTTCCGGCGATGATGCCGAAGTTCCACAATATGTCGAACAGGGTGGGCGGGGTTTCCCGAAGCGCCATCAGCGGGAAATAGATGCCATAGGCCACGACCATGCAGGCCAAGGTGAGCCAGGCGGTCTTTTCGCGATAGGACATGGTCAGCCTCCGACCCGGTAGCCGATGGCCTGGGTGCCGAACCGCACCGCTTCGCCAAGGATGAACACGCCGATCAGGGCGAAGATCACGTCGGTGCCGTGCAGCCCGACATGCATCGCGAAGATGACCGCGACGATGGCGAGCAGCACCGAGAGATAGGCCGCGCCATTGGCCCGGCGGCCGATCGAGCGGTCGCGCTCGTCGCGCGGGGCATTCGCCTCGCTCGGCGTCAGGATCGCCATCAGCGCGGTGACCGCGGTCATCATCACCGCCTGGCCGATGGTGGCGGCGAGGAACAGGTAGAAGAGCATCGGGTCGTGGGTGTCACCCGCCGCCGCGCGGGTGATCACGACGGCGAAATAGCTGCCCCAGGCCAGCAGCGTCGTGATGAACGCAGCCCAGGCGATCTTCTCTCGAAAGGACATTTGGCCTCCCCATGTGTGCAATTGATGACGCTATGTTATATATGTCTTACATTGCGTCAAGTGATTCGAACGTTGTGGTAAATGTACCTATCATCCGTCATCCCCGCGAAGACGGGGATCCAGGGTGGCAGGGCATGGTCCTTCGTGACTCTGGATCCCCGCCTTCGCGGGGATGACGGGGAGTGGGAGGGGGATTGCGAGGGGGCGCGGGGAGGGATCTGGGCTTCGAATTCTTGTTCCCCGGCAAAAGCCGGGGCCCAGGGTTTCTCTGCCGTCTCGCTTGTGACCCTGGGCTCCGGCTTTCGCCGGGGAACAGCTGGGGGATGGGGCTTGCTGAACGACGGTAGTCGTCGCTCACGCTCCGCGCCGCGCACTGGCGAGCGGCGCTGCAACCCGCTAGACCCGCGGCCATGTCGCACGTCACCATGGATACGGCCACGAGCCGCGCTAACCCGACTCCCGCTCCGATGAAGCGGCTTACCGTTCCCGCGATCCGTGACCGCAAGGGCAAGGATCCGATCGTGATGCTGACCGCCTATACGACGCGGATGGCGCAGCTGCTCGATCCGCATTGCGACGTGCTGCTGGTAGGGGACAGCCTGGCCCAAGTGATCTACGGCCTGCCCTCGACGCTGCCGGTGACGCTCGACATGATGATCGCGCACGGCGCTGCGGTGGTGCGGGGCAGCTGGCATTCGCTGGTCGTGGTCGACATGCCGTTCGGCAGCTATGAGCAGAGCCCGGAGCAGGCCTTTGCCTCGGCGGCGCGGGTGCTCGCGGAGACGGGTGCCGCGGGCGTGAAGATGGAGGGCGGCGAGACGCTGGCCCCGACGGTCGAGTTCCTGACGAAGCGCGGTATCCCGGTGGTCGGCCATGTCGGCCTGACCCCCCAGGCGGTCAACGCGCTGGGCGGCTATGGCGCGCGCGGGCGGAGCAATGCCGAGCATGCCCAGATCCTCGACGATGCCCGGGCGATCGCCGCCGCCGGCGCCTTCGGGCTGGTGGTCGAGGGCGTGGTCGAGACGCTGGCCAAGGAGATCACCGCCGCGGTCTCCTGCCCGGTGATCGGCATCGGCGCCTCGGCCGAGTGTGATGGCCAGGTGCTGGTGATCGACGACATGCTCGGCATGTTCGAGCGGACTGCCCGGTTCGTGAAGAAATATGACGATCTGGCTGGCCGTATTTCCGCCGCGGTTGAAACCTATGCCGCCGATGTCCGGGCCCGGGCCTTTCCGGGACCCGATCAGGTCTATGCGCCGCGGGATTGACGGGCTACCGAGCGCTCTGTTGATTCCCGCACGGTGCGACTAAGGTTCGCGCCCGCAAGAGACGCATGGAGTAGATTTTGGCGCTTCCCCCCTCCGGCACGACAGACGAAGCCTTCCTGCGCGAAGTCGACGAGGAATATCGCCGCTCGCAGGTGCTCGGCATCTGGCAGAAATATGGGCGGCTGATCATCGGCGCCGTGGTGCTCGCGTTCGTCGCGCTCGCCGGTTTCCTGTTCTGGCAGCACCAGACCGATTCCGCCGCGGGCGCCAAGGGCGAGCAATATGATGCCGCGCTGCGCGAGATCGAGCAGAACCAGGGCGACAAGGCCTCGCCGGAGCTCGCCAAGCTCGCCGCCAGCGGCAGCAACGGCTATGCGGCGATGTCGTCGATCATCGAGGGCAACCTGCTGGTCCAGAAGAAGGACCTGAAGGGCGCCGCCGCCAAGTACGCCGCGGTCGCGGGCAACAGCGCCTTCGCCAAGCCGCTGCGCGACTATGCGCTGCTCCGCCAGACCTCGGTGGAATATGACACGCTGAAGCCCGAAGTGGTGGTGTCGCGTCTCCAGGGCCTCGCCAAGCCGGACTCGGCCTGGTTCGGCAGCGCCGGCGAGATGGTGGCGACCGCGCAGATCAAGCTCGGCAAGCGCGCCGAAGCAGGCAAGCACCTCCAGCAGATCGCCCAGGGCGGCGAGAATGTGCCGGATACGACGCGGCAACGCGCGGTTCAGCTGGCGAGCGTATTGGGGATCGACGTCCTCGATCAGTCGAAGGAAAAGCAGGTTAAATGAACAACAAGCTGAGGGTGGCTGGGGCCCTTGCGGCACTCGCGCTGGTTAGCGGCTGCGGGGTATTCAAGGGGCAGGGCAAGAAGACGCCCGTGCTCGGCGAGCGCGTTCCCATCCTGATGTCGGAGAACGACATCACCAGCGACAAGTCGCTGGCGAATGTCGACGTGATCGTGCCCGAGGCGGCAGTGAACGAGGACTGGACCCAGCCGGGCGGCAATGCCGCCAAGTCGATGGGTTCGCTCGCGCTATCGGCCACGCCGTCGCGCCTGTGGGAAAAGCAGGTCACCAAGACCTCGAAGAAGGAGCGCCTCGGCGCTTCGCCGGTGATCGCGGGCGGCAAGCTGTACGTGATGGACACCGACGGGCAGGTCCATGCGCTCGACGCGGCCAGCGGCAACACGCTGTGGACCGCGCCGACCGTGAAGGCGGACGGCAACAAGACCGCGCGCTTCGGCGGCGGCGTCAGCGTCTCGGGCGAGCATCTCTATGCCGCCAACGGCCTGGGCGACGTGGTCGCGCTCAAGATCGCCGACGGCAGCGAAGTGTGGCGCAAGCGCCCGGGCGGCCCGCTGCGCGGCGCCCCGACGCTGGCCAACGGCAATGCCTATGTCGTCACCCAGGACAACCAGCTCTTCGTGATGAGCCAGGAGACCGGCGAGGTCAGCTGGACCGCTTCGGCGAGCCTCGAATCGCAGGGCGTGTTCGGCGTCGCGGCGCCGGCTTCGGCGCAGGGCACGGTGATCGCCGGCTTCTCGTCGGGCGAGCTCAACGCCTATCGCTACGAGAATGGCCGCCAGCTGTGGAGCGACGTGCTGTCGCGCAGCAGCATGAGCACCTCGGTCTCGTCGCTGTCGGACATCGATGCCGAGCCGGTGATCGACCAGGGCCGCGTCTATGCCGTGGGCCAGGGTGGGCGCATGGTCGCGATGGACATCGCCACCGGCAACCGCATGTGGGAGCAGAACATCGCCGGCATCTCCACCCCCTGGGTGGCCGGCGAATGGATCTTCGTAGTGACCGACGACGCCCGGCTGCTGTGCCTGTCGCGCACCAGCGGCAAGGTGCGCTGGATCTCGCAGCTCAAGCGCTACAAGAACGACAAGAAGCCGAAGAACCCCTATGGCTGGGTCGGCCCCGTCCTGGCGGGCGGCAAGCTGATCCTCGGCAATACGCGCGGCGAACTGGTCTTCGTCTCGCCGGCGGACGGCAGCATCAGCTCGACGATCGAGCTGAAGGACCCGATCTCGCTCCAGCCGGTGGTGGCGAACAACATCCTCTACATCCTGGACGACAAGGGACGCCTGACCGCGTTCAAATAACCTGGTTCCCGGCCATGGCAGGCGGGCGGGGCCGAAAGGCCTCGCCCGTTGCTTTTTGTGTTACATGCCGTTCTGCCGGGCATTCCCCCGAGAAGAGTTTCATCTATGCCACTGCCCACCGTCGCGATCATCGGCCGACCCAATGTCGGCAAATCGACGCTGTTCAACCGGCTCGTCGGCAAACGGCTCGCGCTGGTCGACGACCAGCCGGGCGTGACCCGCGACCGCCGCGAGGGCGAGGCGAACCTGCTCGGGCTCGAATTCCGCATCTTCGACACCGCCGGCTATGAGGACGAGGACGCCGCGACCCTGCCCGGCCGGATGCGCCAGCAGACCGAGGCGGCGGTGCACGACGCCGATGTCGCGCTGTTCCTGGTTGATGCGCGCGCGGGCGTGACGCCGCTCGACGAGGAGATCGCCCGCTGGCTGCGCTCGACCGACCGGCCGATCGTGCTGGTCGCCAACAAGGCCGAGGGCCGTGCGGGCGAGACCGGGGTGATCGAGGCGATGGCGCTCGGCTTCGGCGAGCCGATCCAGCTCTCCGCCGAGCATGGCGAGGGCATGGCCGACCTGTTCGGCGCGCTGCTGCCGCATGTCGAGCGCGAGGACGAGGAGGAGGTCGAGGAAGAGGATCCCGACAACCCCAACGCCCCGCTCAAGCTGGCGATCGTCGGCCGCCCGAACGCGGGCAAGTCGACGCTGGTCAACCGGCTGCTCGGCGAGGACCGGATGATCACCGGACCCGAGGCGGGGATCACCCGCGATTCGATCTCGGTCGATTGGGAATGGGAGGATTTCGACGGCAACAAGCGCCCGGTCCGCCTGATCGATACCGCGGGCATGCGCAAGAAAGCCAAGGTCGAGGAGAAGCTCGAGAAGCTCTCGGTGATGGACACGCTGCGCGCGATCGACTTCGCCGAAGTGGTGGTGCTGCTGCTCGACGCGACCCGCGGCCTGGAGGTCCAGGACCTCAAGATCGCCGATCGCGTGCTGCAGGAAGGCCGCGCGCTGATCATCGTGCTCAACAAATGGGACGTGGCGGAGAACGCCTCCAGCCTGTTCAACGGGGTGAAGGGCGCGCTCGATGAAGGGCTGGCGCAGGTGAAGGGCGTGCCGTTGCTCACCGTCTCGGCGGTGACCGGCAAGGGGCTCGACACGATGATCGACGTCGCCTTCAAGACGCGGGACGCTTGGTCGCGCCGCGTCTCGACCGGCCAGCTCAACCGCTGGTTCGAGCGCGCGATCGAGGCGAACCCGCCGCCCGCGCCGGGCGGCAAGCGGATCAAGCCGCGCTACGTCACCCAGAACAAGTCGCGCCCGCCCAGCTTCGTGCTGTTCGGCACCCGCGTCGACCTGCTGCCGATGAGCTACCAGCGCTATCTGATCAATGGCTTGCGCAAGGAGTTCGATTTCGGCGCGGTGCCGGTGCGCCTCAGCCTGCGCGCGCCGAAGAACCCGTTCGATCGCGACAAGGAATGAGGCGCGATAAGGGACGAGAATCCAGACGCTTCCGTAACGACCCTTATTAGATATCAACCCTGTGTTTACACACCGGCTCTAGGATTCGCCCATGCTCTGGGGGTGCGGAGTAGGGGAATGATGCGATGACCGGCAATGTGCCGCTGGTAAACTGGGACAGCTTCTCGCGGGCGCGGGCCGAGCTCGGCGCCAATTTCGTGCGTATTCTCGGCTATTTCCGCGAGGACGGCGTCAAGTCGGTCGCGCGGATCGAGGAAGCCATGCGCGCGAACAACGCCGCCTCGATGGTCATCCCCGCCCATACGCTGAAGGGCGAATCGCGCCAGTTCGGTGCGGATCCGCTGGCCGACCTGGCCGAGACGATCGAGATGGCCGCCCGCGCCTGCATCGAGCGCCAGGATACCCCCACCGACGTCCTCGAATATGTCGTGGCACTGCGCCCGCTGTTCGAGGAGACGCTGGCGCTGCTCGAGCGCGAATCGAACCCGCTAGTGGAGCGGCGGCCCGTGTTCGGGCGGCGTTCGCTGGCTGGGTAAGCCACTGGAAATCCCGTGCTCCTGCGAAAGCAGGAGCCCAGGGTAATCATGTACTTTGCGGCCCTAGTCTCCTGCTTTCGCAGGAGCACATGGATTGGCGGGTGGGCGGTGGTCCCTAGCTCGCCTCAACGGCCTCGCTGTTGAGCTGGATGTAATTCTCCAGGCCCATGCGGGCGATCATGTCGAACTGCTTCTCCAGCGTGTCGACATGCTCTTCCTCGCTCTCGAGGATATCGGCGAACAGGTCGCGCGAGACATAGTCGCGCACGCTCTCGCAATGCTGGATCGCGTCGCGGAGCAGCGGGATGGCTTCCATCTCGACCGCGAGATCGGCCTTGAGGATCTCCTCCACCGTCTCGCCGATGCGCAGGCGACCGAGCAGCTGGAAATTAGGCAGGCCGTCGAGGAACAGGATGCGCTCGGCCAGCTTGTCGGCGTGCTTCATCTCGTCGATCGATTCGTGGCGCTCGAGCTCGGCGAGCTTGGTGATGCCCCAATTGTCGAGCAGCCGGTAATGCAGCCAATATTGGTTGATCGCGGTGAGCTCGTTCTTGAGCGCCTCGTTGAGATAATCGAGGACCTTGGGATCGCCCTTCATTGCCGCCACCTGTTCTTATGATTGGATTTCGGGCAGCAGAATAGGCGCGGAACGCCGCGTTGGACAGTCAAAAAATGGCGGGTTTCTGCGGTTTCTGGCTGTTGCGACTGTTACGCAGCAGCACGTTCCTCGGCGATGATCTCACGGGCGAACGGCACGCATTGTCCGCACTTCGCCTGGCATCCGAGCGCGCGATAGGCCTGGCAGGCGCTGGTCGCCCCGCCACGCGCGGCTTCGCGCACATCCCGTTCCCGTAGAGCATTGCAAACGCAAACGACCATCGAACCCTCGCAACTCGCAGAAGCAGAGTTAGGGCTATTGACACTGATTCGCAAGACTATTGCGAGGCACTCGCATTATTACCTAGGGCGCTGCCGCGGATCGGCTGGAAGCTGCCCCGGGCCAGGCTGCGCCACAGCCATTCGAACGGGCCGAATCGGAAATGGGCCAGCCACAGCCTGGACCAGATCAGGATCGCCGCCCAGATCGCGAAAACCACGGGGTAGAGCTGCCAGCGGCTGAGATGCCCGTACCAGCCCAGGCCATAGCCGTAGAAGAGGGTGGTGCAGATCAGGCTGGTGGCGAGATAGTTGGTGAAGGCCATGCGGCCGGCGGCGGCCAACAGGGTGGTCAGCGCGCCGCCGGGACGGGCGAGGAGCAGGATCAGGCAGATCCACCCGGCGATCATCGGCGGGCGGCACAGCGTGGTGAGCGGCATCATCGCGGCGAGCACGCGCATGTCGAAGCCCGAGGAGCATTGCCACCAGGCCAGCGCGGCATAGGCGGGCAGGGCGATGCTCCAGCAGACAAGCAGCCAGCGGCGATAGCGCGCCGGCGCCCATTCGCCCCGCAGCATGCCGCTGCGCAGTGCCGCCATGCCGAACAGCATATAGCCGAGCGTCTCGGGGCCGAAGAACAGGAACAGGCCGAACAGCGTGCCGCCGCCCTCGTGCAACCGATCGGCGAGGAGGGCGCCATAGCCGCCGCGATGCAGGGCCAGGTCCCTGGCGAGGTCGCCGGGCAGGGGGACGCCGAACGACTGGGCGTAGGCCTGCAGCGCGGCGGCATTGGGGCTCTCGGCCTGGAGCTGGATGATATTCAGCGGAATGGCGGCACACAGCAGCGCGCTGGCCAGCGCCAGCATCGTGCCGATCACCAGCAGCCGCGGGACCGGCATCTCGCGCATCGCATAGGCGATCATGCCGATCAGCGCATAATGAGCGAGGATGTCGCCGTGCCAGACCAGGAAGAAATGGGCGAGGCCGAAGACGAGTAGCCAGACCATGCGGTTGTAATGGACCCGGGCGGGATCGCGTCCGCTGGCCTCGGCCCGCTCGATCACCAGCAGGGTCGAGGCGCCGAACAGGAAGGAGAAGAGCCCGCGCATCCGCCCGTCGAACAGGATGAAGTTCACCGCCCAGGTGGCGAGATCGGCGCCGTGCCAGCCGCCATAGGCGCGCGGGTTCACATAGGCGGCCTCGGGCATGGCGAAGGCGAGGATGTTGAGCAGCAATATGCCCAGCACCGCCACGCCGCGGACGACATCGAGGGAAGCGAGCCGCAAGACCGCAGTCGCAGTGGGAGACTCCATTCAGCGGCGCGCCGCGATCAGGGCGATGGGGATGCCGACCAGCACGATGTGGCAGAAGAACTGGCTGCCGGTGCCGTACAGGTCGAAATGCGGGAAGGCTGCCGGCCAGCGCAGCGGCAGTACGATGAGGTTCATCACCGCCCAAGTCGCCAGGCCATAGCCGATGCCGGCGAGGATCCGCTGCGCCTTGAGCAAAGGCAGCCGGTCGGCGGCGAGGACGAAGACCGTAGCCATCACCGCCATGATGGCGAAATGGACCGCCAGGCCGAGCGCGGCGCCGCCGGTGCCCCAGCCGGTCGCGTCGGGGAAGGGGCCGCTGGCCACGGCGCGCAGCATCTTGTCGGGTGTGCGGCCGGCCTGAAGGGCGAGCAGCGATGCGGCGGTGATGTCGAGCGTGCCGGCGACGAGAGTCGCGGTCAGGATCCGGCGTCCAGCCTGTGCCATGTCATGTCCCCTCCAAGCGCTTGCGGGGACGCTACAGCCAGGAGCTGATCTCCTCCAGCGCCTTCTTGCGGACCACCGAAGCGGGGATCAGCGCGTCCTCGGCCGGATGGCCGGCGACGATCAGCATCAGCGGCTTCTCGTTTTCGGGACGGCGGCAGACCAGGTTGAGGAAGCGCATCGGGTGCGGCGTGTGGACCAGGGTGGCGACGCCGGCGGCATGGAGCGTGGCGAGTAGCAGGCCGGTGGCGATCGAGACGCTCTCGGTGACGTAGTAGTTGCGCGGCTGGGTCTCGTCCTCGGCATAGCGCTGGGCGAAGACCGCGATCAGCCAGGGCGCGACCTCGAGATAGGGTTTCTCGGCACCGGTGCCGAGGGGGCGCAGCGCGGAAAGCCAGGCCTCCGGCGCGCGGTTGGTGTAGAATTGGCGCTCCTCTTCCTCGACCGCGACGCGGATCGCTGCCTTGGCCTCGGGCGTCTCGATCGCGCAGAAATGCCAGGGCTGGCGGTTGGCGCCGCTGGGCGCCGAGCCGGCGGCCTGGAGCGCCGCCTCGATCACTTCGCGGGGCACCGGCCGATCGCTGAAGGCGCGGCAGCTGCGGCGGCTGACCATGTCGGCAAGGAAGGTCCGAGCACGCTCGATGCGCGCTTCGTCGGTCAGTTCGGGATAGGGCTGCCAGGGCAGCGTCTCATGCTCGGCCATAGGGTTTCCGAGGGGGAGCATGCCATCCGCGCCCCCACGCGGGCACTCAGGGGTTTTCCTGAGATTTCAACGATTTTCGCGACGAATCACTAACTTAAGACCGGACCATACATCGTCGACGGCGCAGACCTTTATGTCCACCAATCCCTTGGGGAGCGCAACCTCGCGGATCCTATCCTCGGTTAAGTCGGTGGGCATCCTGGCCGATTTCTTGGGCCAGGAGACCCAGATGAAGCCGTTGCGGTCGATCAGCGCCAGTAGCGCGTCGAGTTCGCGGTCGAGCCTGGCGCGCTCGGTGACGAAGATGTGCGCCGCCTGCAGCCCGGCGGCGGCGGCCTCATATTCCTCCACGCCCAGCGCCCCGGGATCGATCTCGGCGCGGACGCTGTCCGGCATGCCGCAGAACCAGCTGCGCATGCCGGGCTTGAGCCCCAGTTTCTGGGCGAGCGGCGTGCCCGAATAGCCTGCGGACGGCATGAAAACCTCCCCCTCATTGCCGGCCGGGCACGCGCAATCTCATGCCAGGGCGGCGTCTTCTCCCATCAGCTCTGGGAAGAAACCTTCGTGCGCCGCCTTGAGATCGGTCAAGCTCACGCAGAAATCGCCCTCTTCCAGCTCGAAGATGATCCGGTCCTTGATCGTGCGGCCGATCGGGTCGGCGACCAGGCCGGCCTTGTCGGCGGCGACCAGGAAGTCGGCCAGGCAGGTGTCGCAGATCGTGACGACGTACAGGCCCTGGTCCTCGCCGAAGAACGAGCCGGCGATGCCGAAGGGCTGGGGCTGGTCGATGATCGCGCCGATGCCCGAGGCCATCGCCATCTCGGCGATTGCCACGGCGAGGCCGCCGTCCGACACGTCATGGCAGGCGGTGATCGCGCCGGTGCAGATGCCCGAGCGGATGAAGGCGCCGGTGCGGCGCTCCATCATCAGATCGACCTCAGGCGCCGGGCCTTCCTCGCGGCCATGCAGCTCTCGCAGCCACAGCGACTGGCCGAGATGGCCCGAACGCTCGCCGACCGCGAGGATGATGTCGCCGGTGCCCTTGAACGCGATGGTCGCGCTCCTCGACCAGTCCTTGAGCAGGCCGATCGCACCGATCGCCGGGGTCGGCAGGATCGCCGAGCCGCCACCGGTGGCCTTGGATTCGTTGTAGAGCGAGACGTTGCCCGAGACGATCGGGAAGTCGAGCGCGCGGCACGCTTCCGACATGCCTTCGAGGCAGCCGACGATCTGGCCCATGATCTCGGGGCGCTGCGGATTGGCGAAGTTGAGGCAGTTGGTCACCGCCAGCGGAGTCGCTCCGACCGCCGACAGGTTGCGCCATGCCTCCGCGATCGCCTGCTTGCCGCCCTCGACCGGGTCGGCGAAGCAATAGCGCGGGGTGCAGTCGGTGGTGATCGCCAGCCCCTTGTCGGTGCCATGGACGCGGACCACCGCGGCGTCGCCGCCCGGGCGCTGCGCGGTGTCGCCGCCGACCATGTGGTCATACTGCTCCCAGATCCAGCGACGGCTGGCGAGGTCGGGAGTGCCGACCAGCTTGAGCAGGTCCGCGGCAGGATCGACGCTCTCGGGCACGTTGGTCAGCTCGGCGGGCTTCGGTGTCGGCACGTGCGGACGGTCGTAGAGCGGGGCTTCGTCTGCCAGCGGGGCGAGCGGGATGTCGGCGACGGTGTCGCCCTTCCACTTGAGCACCATGCGGCCGGTGTCGGTGACGTGACCGATGACGGCGAAATCGAGCTCCCACTTCTCGAAGATCGCCTTGGCGAAATCCTCGCGGCCGGGCTTGAGCACCATGAGCATGCGCTCCTGGCTCTCCGAGAGCATCATCTCGTACGGCGTCATGCCGGTTTCCCGCTGGGGCACGTCGTCCATCACCAGCTCGATGCCGACGCCGCCCTTGCTGGCCATCTCGACCGAGGAGGAAGTGAGGCCGGCGGCGCCCATGTCCTGGATCGCGACGATCGCGTCCGACGCCATCAGCTCGAGACAGGCTTCGATCAGCAGCTTCTCGGTGAAGGGATCGCCGACCTGGACGGTGGGACGCTTCTCCTCCGAATCCTCGCCGAAATCCGCCGAGGCCATGGTCGCGCCGTGGATGCCGTCGCGGCCGGTCTTCGAGCCGACATAGACGATGGGGTTACCCACGCCCGAAGCGGCCGAATAGAAGATCTTGTCGGTATCGGCGATGCCGACGGTCATCGCGTTGACGAGGATGTTGCCGTCATACGCCTTGTGGAAATTGACCTCGCCGCCGACGGTGGGGACGCCGACGCAATTGCCGTAGCCGCCGATGCCATGGACCACGCCGGCGATGAGGTGCTTCATCTTGGGGTGGTCGGGCCGGCCGAAGCGCAGCGCGTTCATGTTGGCGATCGGGCGCGCGCCCATGGTGAACACGTCGCGCAGGATGCCGCCCACGCCGGTCGCCGCGCCTTGATAGGGCTCGATGTACGACGGGTGGTTGTGGCTCTCCATCTTGAAGATCGCCGCCTGGCCGTCGCCGATATCGACGACGCCGGCATTCTCGCCGGGACCGCAGATGACCTGCGGGCCGGTCGTCGGCAGCTTCTTCAGGTGGATGCGGCTCGACTTGTACGAACAATGCTCGGACCACATCACCGAGAAGATGCCCAGCTCGGTGATATTGGGCACGCGGCCCATCGCCTTCAGGACGCGCTCATATTCCTCGGGGGTGAAGCCGTGTTCGGCAACGATCTCGGGCGTGATCTCAGTCATGCGTCGAGCCCATAGCGAGGGCGTTCGGCCACGTCACCCCCGAGCGAGGCGCCGGCGAAAATGTTGAATCCCTTGAATCGCCATCGTGTGCGCGGCTGGCGCGGAAGTTCACTAAGTTCACGACATGCACGCGCGGGGGAGCCCGGTACCCGTCGGCTGGAGGCCGGATGCGAGGGGGAAGGAGGGCGCGCCTGCATGCCGGCCAGTCAAGCAGATGGAATCCTACATTAAAAGACCGGATCGTCGGGGGCTGGACTTTAACCATTTCGGGCGTAGCAAGAGTCATGGGAGTTGGGCCTGGGTGATCGCTGCGTGCCAAGCCACTGGATAGACCGAGTCGCAGAGCCACGGGTGGGGCGCGTGCCGATGGGCTGGGCGCGCGAGTTGCATGTCGTCCCGTCCGAAGTGCCCATGGTGCTCGCCCCGATGCCGGCGGCGTGGGAATGCGACCTTTCCGACGATTCGCTGCGCTGGACGCCCGGGGTGTTCGAGATATTCGGCCTGCCCGCCGACCGGCCGGTGCGGCGCGACGAGGTGGTCGCGATGTATAGCGAGGAATCGCGCGCCGAGCTCAAGCGGCTGCGCGACGAGGCGATCGCGACCTGTGGCAGCTTCACCTTCGACGCGGAGATCCGCCGGCTGGACGGCGAGGTCCGCTGGATGCGGGTGACGGCCGATGTCGAGGTGCGCGACGGGCGGCCGGTGTATCTCTATGGGCTGAAGCAGGACATCACGCATTTGCGGCGGTGACGCCTTCTCCCTCTCCCCGCTGGCGGGGAGAGGGTTGGGGAGAGGGGCAAGGGCGCTCGCTATCCAACATGCCCCTCTCCCCGGCCCTCTCCCCTGAAGGGGAGAGGGAGAGTTAGCGCAGCGGCAAGTACACCTCCGTCACCGCTTCGTTCGCCGGCACGTCGGGGAAGAACTTCACCCGTTGCACGAACATCGGGAAGTCGCGCGGTTCCTCGCCGCTGCGGGGGAGCCAGTCGGCGTAGAGGAAGTGCGCCGGCGCGCGCAGGTCGTCGCCCGGGCCGGTCAGCCGGACCATGGCGCAGCGGCCGGCGGGGATCAGGCCTTCGGTGACGCCATTGGGATTGGCCGCCACCCGATCGGCGGCGCATGCGATGTCGATCCGGTGCTGCTCGGGCGGCACGCTGTCCGGATCATTGTGGAGGATGTTGAAGGTGGCGCTCTTCGCTGGCGGCAGGCCGTTGGCGCGGCGCCAGTCGATGAAGCGGCGGATCGTGTCGCCTACCGCCAGGGGATCGCCGCGATGCTCGATGAGCGCGACCGGGGTGGCGGGGAAATCGACGATGCGGACATCGGCGTCGGTGAAGCTGGGTGTCATGGTCTGGCTCCTTGCCTGTTCGAGCGGCGCGAGGGCCGCGGTCCAGGGGGCCCATTCCGGCCGTTCGCGGAATCCGCTCGGGCTCTGTCCGATCCGCTGCCGGAACGCGCGCGCAAAGGCCTCCGGCCCGCCAAAGCCGGAATCGAGCGCGACGTCGAACACGCTGGTCTTCCGATAGGCGAGGGCGAACGAGGCCCGTTTGAGGCGCGCGAGCTGGACATAGCGGTGGACGCTGATCCCGAAGAGCTCGGCGAACTGGCGGTGGAAATGGAAGGGCGAGAAGGCCGCGACGCCGGCCAGGGCTTCGGTGCTGAGGTCCCCATCCAGGTGCGCGTCGACATGGTCGAGCACGCGCTGCATGCGGGCGAGATAGAGCTGGCGGGCGTCTGGCTTCACAGTTCCTGGTCTCCCTGGCGACGGGGAATGCCGCAAGGGGGAGAGGGGCGCCTGACGGATGCTGCGGAGTTGGGGGACTCCAATCCTCCCCCGCCAGGGGGAGGTGTCGTTCGCCGCGTAGCGGTGAATGACGGAGGGGGAGGTAAGCGAGACACTGGCGTTTCGCTTACCTCCCCCTCCGTCACGCTTCGCGCGCCACCGCCCCCTGGCGGGGGAGGATTTTGATTACGCCGCCGAGGCCACCTGGGTCGTCAAGGTCACGACCTGGTCCTTGCCGGCGCGTTTCGCCGCGTAGAGCAGCTCGTCGGCGATGCGCAGGGCGTCGGCCGAGTCGGCTTCGATCGTGGCGACACCGGCGGAGAAGCTGATCCGGCCGATCGGCAGGTTGGTGGTCTGGTCGCGCAGCAGCCGCTCGCGCAGCCGGGCGCGGCAGGCGTCGAGCGTCTCGGCGGCACTCTCGGCATCGCTGCCTTCGAACAGGCAGACGAACTCCTCGCCGCCATAGCGGGCGACGGTCACGCGCCGGCCAAGGAACTCGCGCAAGGTCCGCCCGACGAAGCGCAGCACGCGATCGCCGGTGTGGTGGCCGTGGCGATCGTTGATCGCCTTGAAATTGTCGATGTCGCACAGCGCCAGCGCGAAGGGCGCGGCCTCGGGCCGGGCGAGCAACTCCTCCATGCGGGCGAAGAAGCCGCGGCGATTGGGCAGGCCGGTGAGATGGTCCTCTTCGGCCGCGCGCACCGCGCGCTCGAGATCGCCGCGCAGGCGCTTGGTATCCTCGCGCGTGCTCTCCAGCCGGCCGCCGATCTTGCGGGTGGTCTCGGCGACTTCGAGCGTGACTTCGAGCAGGCGGCGATAGGTCTCGCCCGGGGCGCGCTCCATCTCGCCGGCCGCCTGGCCAAGCGCAGTGGAATAGGCGCTGGTCGAGGCAGTGGCGTCGCCCACCGCGCCAAGGCATTCGACCACCTTGCTCTCCAGCTCGCGGGTGAGCTTCTCGAGCTTGTCGGACGTGTCGCCGCCGGCGGCGTGGCGCTCCATGATCTTCTCGACGTCGCGGTCGGTCAGGCTGCCCTTGGCGGCGATCAGGTCCTCCGCCGCCTGGAGCAGCTGCAATTCCCGCCCGTCAAGGAAGCGGCCGGCGAAATCGAAATTGATCGTGCTGGGTTCGAGGCCATGCTCGAACAGCAGGGCGCCGATCTGCTCGTAGCGCAGCCGGTGCAGCGCGGCGCGATCGGGCACCGAGTCGCCGCGGCGGAACCAGGAGGTGAGGCGGTCGAACTGCGAGTGCAGCGAGATGGGCGCGTTCATGCCTGCGCCCCGCCGCGCGATGCGCCGCCGATTCGCATGGGGCTCGCGCCCGTGCACCGCTTCCCGTTCCCGACCGTAATCCGCATCACCCCATCCTATATTTTCGGGTGCAGGATTAGGCGGTGACCGTTAATTTTCGGGTTACCGCGAAGGGGGAATTGTTCGGCGCGGTGCCAAATTCGTCAAATTGGGTAACGGGGCGGAACCATTTTGGATATTCGGCGTTGCGGCGCGGCGTTTTCCTCCCCCGCCAGGGGGAGGTGGCGCGCGTAGCGCGACGGAGGGGGAGGTAAGCGAAGTCGATAGTTGGTCGCTTACCTCCCCCTCCACCAGCTTCGCTGGTCCCCCTCCCCCTGGCGGGGGAGGATAGATTCAGAGGATCTCGCGGATCTTTTCGGGCGGGCGGCCGAGGCGGACGCCCTTTTCGGTGACGACCAGCGGGCGCTCGATCAGGATCGGATTCGCCGCCATCGCATCGAGGATCGTGTCGTCATCGGCGCCCTTGAGCGGCTTGGCGGCGTCCTCGGCGATGCGCAGGCCCTCGCGGGCGGTCATGCCGGCGCGGGCATAGAGGTCCTTCAGCGTCTCGCGGCTCGGCGGGGTCTTGAGATACTCGATCACTTCGACTTCGATGCCCGGCGTCCCGTTCAGGATCGCCAGCGCCTCGCGCGACTTGGAGCAGCGGGGATTGTGGTAGATCGTGGCTTTCATCTCGACCTTCGCTGAAAGCCCTCCCCCTTGATGGGGGAGGGTTGGGTGGGGGTGACCTCTCCTCGGGCGCAGGTCCTTGAGGCGCGCTCACCCTCATCCTTCCCACCCGCTTCGCGGGCGGGCCCCTCCCTTCTCCCATCAAGGGAGAAGGGGAATTAAGCCTCGTCCTGCCGGGCCAGCCACTCTTCCAGCCACTTGATCGTGTACTCGCCCTTCTGGAAGTCGGGGTCGTCGAGCAGCGCCTGATGGAGCGGGATGGTGGTCTTCATCCCGTCGATCACGAACTCCTCGAGCGCACGGCGCAGGCGGCGGAGCGCGCCTTCGCGGGTGTGGCCCCAGACGATCAGCTTGGCGATCATCGAGTCGTAATAGGGCGGCACCTTGTAGCCGGCGTAGAGGCCCGAATCGACGCGGACGTTCATGCCGCCCGGCGCGTGATAGCCCTTCACCAGGCCCGGCGAGGGTGCGAAGGTGCGCGGGTCCTCGGCGTTGATGCGGCACTCGATCGCATGGCCGCGGAACTCGACATCCTCCTGGCGAAGGGTGAGGCCGTGCCCTTCGGCGACGCGGATCTGCTCGCGGACGAGGTCGAGGCCGGTGATCGCCTCGGTCACCGGATGCTCCACCTGCAGGCGGGTGTTCATCTCGATGAAGTAGAACTCGCCATTTTCCCAGAGGAACTCGATGGTGCCGGCGCCGCGATAGCCCATGTCGGCCATCGCCTTGGCGCAGATGCCGCCGATGCGCGCGCGCTCCTCGGCCGAGAGGACGGGCGAGGGGGCTTCCTCGAGCACCTTCTGGTGGCGGCGCTGGAGCGAGCAGTCGCGCTCGCCGAGGTGGATGGCGTTGCCATTGCCGTCGCCGAACACCTGCACCTCGATATGGCGCGGGTTGCCGAGATACTTCTCAAGGTACACCGTGGCGTCGCCGAAGGCGGCCTTCGCCTCGCTGCCCGCCTGGAGCATCTGCGCTTCGAGATCGGCCGGGTTGGTGACGACCTTCATGCCGCGGCCGCCGCCGCCCGACGCGGCCTTGATGATCACCGGATAGCCGGCGGCTTCCGCGATCTTCTTGGCTTCCTCGACATCGCTGATCGCGCCGTCCGAACCGGGGACGAGCGGCAGGCCGAGCGCGCCGGCGGTGCGCTTCGCCTCGATCTTGTCGCCCATCGTGCGGATATGCTCGGGCTTGGGGCCGACGAAGATGATGCCGTGCGCCTCGACGATCTCGGCGAACTTGGCGTTCTCCGAGAGGAAGCCATAGCCGGGATGGATCGCATCCGCGCCCGAGATCTCCGCCGCGGCGATGATCCGGTCGATCTTCAGATAGCTCTCGCCCGCGGCCGGCGGCCCGATGCAGATCGCCTCGTCGGCGAGGCGGACATGCATCGCGTCGGCATCGGCGGTGGAGTGCACCGCGACGGTCTTGATGCCCATCTCGTGGCAGGCACGATGAATGCGCAGCGCGATCTCGCCGCGATTGGCGATCAGGAGCTTCTTGATCTCGGGCAAGGCGCTTACTCGACGACGACGAGGGGCTGGTCGAACTCGACCGGCTGGCCATTGTCGACCAGGATCGCCTTGACCGTGCCGGGCGCGGTGGCGGTGATCGGGTTCATCACCTTCATCGCCTCGATGATCAGCAGCGTGTCGCCGGGCTTCACGGCCTGGCCGACCGCGATGAAGTTCGGCGCCTCGGGGTTGGGCGCCAGATAGGCGGTGCCGACCATCGGCGACTTGACCGCGTTGAGCGCGGCGGCGGGCGCGGCCTCGGCGGCCGGCGCGGCCACGGGCGCGGCGGCGGCCGGGGCGGCCACGGGGGCGGCGAGCGGGGCTTGCAGGAGCGCGGGGGCGGCCTGCACGGTGCGGGCGACACGCACCTTGCGGTCTGCGTCCTCGACCTCGATCTCGGTCAGGTTGGTTTCGTCGAGCACTGCGGCGAGCTGGCGCACCAGCTCGATATCAACCTGCATGGCGCCCGTCTTGTCGTTCTTATCTGCCATTTGATCTCGTCTTCCGATGAAACCGCGCCCTTTGTCAGAGGAGCGCGGCGGCTTCAAGCGCAAGCATGTAGGACAGCGCCCCGAAACCGGCGATGGTTCCCCGGGCGGCCATGCCCACATAGCTGTGGTGGCGAAACTCCTCCCGGGTGAGCGGGTTGGAGAGATGGACTTCGAGTACCGGCGTCCTGATCGCGCGGATCGCGTCGTAGAGCGCGACGCTGGTGTGGGTGAAGGCGCCGGCATTGAGCAATACGGCCTTCGCGCCGCGCGCCTGCGCCTCGTGCAGCCAGTCGACCAGATGGCCCTCGTGATTCGACTGGCGCAGGTCGATCTCGAGATCGAGCTCCTTGGCCCGGTCCTCCAGCCGCCCTGCAATGTCGTCGAGCGTGTCCGACCCGTAGATCTCCGGCTCGCGCAGTCCCAGCAGATTGAGGTTGGGACCGTTGAGGACGTAGATCGTATCGGCCAAGGCTCGGGTCCGCTGCAGGGGATGAAGCGGCCCCAATAGCGGTTCGTTACGTCGAGCGCAAAAGCGATACGCGCGGGAACGGCGCTTTAGGGGCGATTGGTGTCCCCGGCGAAATGCGGGGGACGGCGCCGGAGGCCCTTTGACAAAGCAGGCAGCGCGCCTAGATGCCTCCGCATCTGGAGGACTTGATGGCACATATCGACGGCACCGTCTCGATCACGGTCAATGGCGAGCACAAGCGGGTGACCGCCGGCCTGACCATCGCGCAGCTGGCCGAGGAGCTGGGGCTGGTGCCCGCCAAGCTGGCGGTGGAGCGCAACCTCGAGGTCGTCCCGCGCTCGACGCTGAACGAAGTGATCGTCGAGGATGGCGACGAGCTGGAGATCGTCCATTTCGTCGGGGGCGGCGACCATGGCCGCCCGGTCGACGAGGATAGCTGGACCGTCGCAGGCAAGACCTTCCGTTCGCGGCTGATCGTCGGCACCGGCAAGTACAAGGATTTCGAGCAGAACGCGGCCGCCGTGGCGGCGAGCGGCGCCGAGATCGTCACGGTTGCCGTCCGGCGCGTGAACGTCAGCGATCCCAAGGCGCCGATGCTCACCGACTATATCGATCCGAAGAAGATCACCTATCTGCCCAACACTGCGGGTTGCTTCGACGCCGAGTCGGCGATCCGCACGCTGCGCCTGGCGCGCGAGGCAGGCGGCTGGGAGCTGGTGAAGCTCGAAGTGCTGGGCGAGGCGCGGACGCTCTATCCCGACATGGTCGAGACGCTGCGGGCCACGGAAATCCTGGCGAACGAAGGCTTCAAGCCGATGGTCTATTGCGTCGACGATCCGATCGCGGCGAAGCGGCTCGAGGATGCCGGCGCAGTGGCGATCATGCCGCTGGGCGCGCCGATCGGATCGGGGCTTGGCATCCAGAACCAGGTGACGATCCGGCTGATCGTGGAGGGCGCCAAGGTGCCGGTGCTGGTCGATGCCGGGGTCGGCTCGGCGAGCGACGCGGCGGTGGGCATGGAGCTGGGCTGCGACGGCATCCTGATGAACACCGCGATCGCCGAGGCCAGGGACCCGATCCTGATGGCGGCGGCGATGAAGGCGGCGGTGGAGGCCGGGCGGCTCTCCTACCGTGCCGGGCGCATGGCCAAGCGCCGCTATGCCGATCCGTCGAGCCCGCTGGCGGGGCTGATCTGATGCGCGGGACGGCAGTCGCGGCGCTGGCGCTGCTGGCGCTCTCCGCCTGCCATCCCAAGCCCGCCAACGTGCCCAAGGAGGCGCGCGCCATCTCCGCCGAGCCGGTGACGCTCACTGCGGCGGACGGGGTGAAGGTGGCCGGTATCCATGTCGGGACCGAGCGGCCCAAGGCGCTGATCCTGCTCTTCCACCAGGCCGAATCGGGCAAGGACGAATATGCCACGATCGCGCCGCGGCTCGCGACTTGGGGCTATGAGTCGCTGCGCATCGACCAGCGCGCCGGCGGCGACCTGTTCGGCGGCAACGAGACGGCGAAGGGCGTCGGCGTGCAACCGGGCCATGTCGCGACCTCGGCGGAGTATCTGGCGGCCAAGCCCGATCTCGAGGCGGCACTGGCCTGGGCGCGGGCGCGGAAGCTGCCGGTGATCCTGTGGGGCAGCAGCTATTCGGCCTCGCTCGCCTTCCTGCTCGCGGCCGAGAATCTGGGCGCGGTGAAGGCAGTGATGGCCTTTTCGCCGGGCGAATATTTCGACGACAAGAAGCTGGTCGAGACCGCGGCGGCCAAGGTGAAGGCGCCGGTATTCGTCACTTCCGCCCAGGACGGGCACGAGATCGACGCGGCGCGCGCGATCCTCGCCGCGGTGCCGGGCAAGGACAAGGAGCAGTTCGTCCCCAAGCAGGGCGGCGTCCATGGCTCCTCGACGCTGCTCCGCCCGAAGAACAAGGACGGCGCCGAGCCGGCCTGGGCGGCGGTGATCGCGTTCTTGCAGAGGGTGGCGCCCTGACCTGATTCCCCTCCCTGGAAGGGAGGGGTTAGGGGTGGGTGGGGGCCGGGCGATACTGATGCCGCGGATCCAGCTTCATCCGTATCGCGTGCATCGACCCACCCCCAACCCCTCCCTTCCAGGGAGGGGAGTTTTCAATGCGGCTTCCGTACCAGCCATACCGATCGCCCGCCGGTCGCGGGGTCCTCGGGCTTGTAGGCGACCTCGAACAGCCCGGCCCTGGCGAACGCCGCGCGATATTCCGCCGGGTCGGCGCTGGCGTGGTAGAGGTCCTCGCCGAACTGGCAGCCCATCGCGGTGCCGCGCGCCGGCCCGGTGTTGAACAGCAGCGCGCCGCCGGGGGACAGATGGGGTGCCAGCCGCCCGATCAGGTCGAGCTGGTCGTCGGCGGGCAAATGGAACAGGCTGTCCCAGGCGAGGATCCCGCCGAACATGCCGTCCAGCGCGACGCGGCGCATGTCGCCGGCGATCCAGCGCTCGCGCGGGAAGCGGGTGCGGCAGAGGGCGATCATCGCCGCCGAGCCGTCGACCCCGGTTATCGGATGGCCGTGATCGTGGAGATAGCGCGCGATCGGCTCGCCGGCGCCGCAGCCGAGATCGAGCACCGGGGCGCCCCTGGCCACGCCGAGCAGGAAACGGTCGAGCCAGGCACGCTCGGCGAAGCGCTTGCGCCGCGCATGATCGAACGCATGGGCATGTCGCTCATAATGCTCGGCAATCCGCTCTGGCATGACGGAACCCAATTCCCGCGCGGACCGTTGTTTCAGTCGAACGGATCACAGGCGCGGCCAGGCGCCGATCCGCGGTAGGAGATTGGAATCATGGGTGAACTTTCCGACAAGATCAAGGGCAACGTCGACGAGATGGTCGGCAAGGCCAAGCAGGCGATCGCCGGCGATCCGGCCGATCCGCAGCGCACGCATGCCGACGACAAGCTCGATGCCGAGGGCAAGGCCCAGGAGCTGAAGGGCAAGGGCGAGCAGTTCATCGGCAAGGTGAAGGGCGCGCTCGGCGACGATATCTGATCCGCCAGCGGATACTCAGGCGAAGGCCGCTCCGGGAAACCGGGGCGGCCTTTTCCGTTGGGGCCAACTTTCCTGATTCCCCTCCCTACAAGGGAGGGGCTAGGGGTGGGTGGGGGCCTGGCGATACTGATGCCGATGCCTCAACCTCACCGTATAGCGTACATCCACCCACCCCTCGGTCCCCTCCCTTGCAGGGAGGGGAGGTCGGGTTACGCCGCCACCGTCTCGCGGTAGCGCGGCGCGACGTCGCGCTTCGAGAGATACGGGCCCATTGCCAGGCGGGCATTGTTGTACGTCTCGTACAGCCCTTCATCGGCGAGCGGCGGGATGGTGACGGTCTCGCCCTTGTCGAAGCCGGCGAGCGACGCATCGACCAGGTCGTCGACGTCCATCACCATCTCGGCCGGGAAGCTGTCGACGTCCTTGCCCGAACGCTCCCAGATCTCGGTGCGGGTGGCGCCGGGCAGCACTGCCTGGACGCGCACGCCCTTCGGCTCGAGCTGCGCGGCGAGCGAGAGCGAGAGGTTGAGCAGATAGGCCTTGCTGCCCGAATAGACGCCGTCGAACATCTCGGGCGCAAAGGCGAGCACCGAGGCGAGATTGATGATGCCGCCCTTGCCGCGCGCCTGGAACGCCTTGCCGGCCGCCGAGGCGAGCAGGGTGGGGGCGGTGATGTTGAGCGCGATCAGCCGCTCGAGCGCGGGGGCCTCATTGTCGAGCAGCCCGCCGTTCAGCGACATGCCGGCATTGTTGACCAGCAGGGTGATCGTGGCGTCGCTCGCAAGGCGCTTGGTGACGCGGTCGAGGTCGTCGCCATCGGTGAGGTCGGCGGGGAGCACTTCGATGCTGCGGCCGGTCTCGGCGGTGAGGCGATCGGCCAGCGCCTGCATGCGGGCGGCGTCACGCGCGACGAGGATCAGGTCGTGGCCGCGCTTGGCCAGGCGGTCCGCATAGATGGCGCCGATGCCGGTGGAAGCGCCGGTGATCAGGGCAGTGCCAAGGGTGGAATCAGTCATGGTTCGTCTCCGTTGCGGCCCGGAGATCGAGTCGCTTGCATTTTAATAGTAACTCACTATCATTATGCAATGGACGTTGACCAAGAAAAATCGCAGACCTGCTGTCCGGTCGCCCGCGGGCTGGCCAAGGTGGGGGATGCGTGGAGCATGCTGATCCTGCGCGACCTGAGCCTTGGGCTCGGCCGCTTCGAGGCTTTGCGCACCAGCCTGGGGATCGCGCCGAACATCCTGACCGCACGGCTGCGCGCGCTGGTCGAGGCGGGGCTGGTGACGAAGCGGCGCTACAGCGAGCGCCCGCCGCGCGACGAATATGTGCTGACCGACGCGGGGCGCGACTTCCTGCCGGTGCTGCACGTGATCGGGGAATGGGGCCGGCGCCACAATGGCGAGGGCGGCACCAGCCGGCTGGTCGATACCGAGACGGACGCGCTGGTCGAGCCGATGGTGGTCGACCGGGTCAGCGGCAGGCCGCTCACCGAGATGAAGCTGCGGCTGGCGCAGCCGGACGATCCGCTGGTGTCGGGCGCGCCGGGGAAGCGGTCGTGGTTGCTGGACTGAAGGCGAAGGAATATTTCCCCGGCGAAGGCCGGGGCCCAGACTAAACAGTGCGCGTCGAAGACGCGCCAAGGCGGGTCACTTTCAAGTCTGGGCCCCGGCCTTCGCCGGGGAAAGAAGAGGAAGAAGGACGCCTCTCCCGGATCAATCCGGGATGTAGAAGCTCCACAGGTCGCTCTGCAGCTTGTGCGCGGCGAAGCGGACCGGGCGGGTCTTCGGGCCGATCTCGCAGACCATGTGCGACAGCACGTCCACCGGCACCATCGGATCGGGCAGGCGGACGGTCTCGGCGTTGATCCAGCGCCATTCCTCATGCCAGACCCGGTGGTTCTGGATGGTCAGATTGTCGCCCTTGCGCCCGACGTGCAGATGCCGCCAGCCCATATGCTGCCTCTTCGAATGGTCCCTATCCCGATATTATAGGGGACAGGGACCCGGCGAAACGGCGCGGCGGCGGGATTATTTGCTCCGCAGGCCGGTGACGGTGAGGCCCGGCGTGATGAACTCGATATCGGTCTTCAGGTGGAGCAGGCGCAGGCCCGGCTGCTCGAGCGCGCGGGCGAGGGCGGGGGCGAACTCCCCGGTCCGCTCCACCGTCTCCGCCCAGCCGCCATAGGCGCGGGCGAGCGCGGCGAAATCGGGGTTCTTGAGCGCGGTGCCCGAGAGGCGCGCGGGATATTCGCGCTCCTGGTGCATGCGGATCGTGCCATAGGTGCCGTTGTCGACCAGGATGACGAGGAGGTCGGCGTCATGCTGGACGGCGGTGGCGAGCTCCTGGCCGTTCATCATGAAGTCGCCGTCGCCGGCCAGCGCGACCACCGCGCGGTCCGGGAAGCGGATCGCGGCGGCGACTGCGGCAGGCACGCCATAGCCCATCGCCCCGGCGGTGGGGGCGAGCTGGGAGGGGTGGGCGGCATAGGGCCAGTAGCGGTGCCACCAGCTCGAGAAATTGCCGGCGCCGTTGCAGATGATCGTGTCCGCCGGCATCGCCTCCCGCATCGCCGCGACGCACTGGCCGAGATCGAGCGCCACGCCGTCGCGCGGCCTGGGGGTGGACCATTCGAGCCACTCGGCATGCGCCTGCGCTGCGTCGAAGCTCGGCAGCTCGACGTCTTCCTCGGCCGCCAGCGCGACCGCGAACTCGAACGGGCGCGCGCAGATCGGCAGGTCGGCGAAATAGACGCGGTTGAGCTCGTTCGGGTCCGGATGGACATGGACCAGCTTCTGGCCGGGGTGCTCCGGGGTAATCAGCGTATAGCCGTCGGTCGTCGCCTCGCCGAGGCGCGCGCCGACCACGAGCAGCAGGTCGGCATCCTTGATCCGCTGGACCAGCTTGGGGTTCGGGCCATAGCCGAGATTGCCGGCCCAGACCGGCGAGGTGTTCGGGATCGCGTCCTGGCGGCGGAAGGCGCCGGCGACGGGCAGGGCGATCCGCTCGGCGAATTTCGCGAAGTCCTCGCCCGCCTCGGCATCCCAGCCGGCGCCGCCGACGATCGCCACCGGGCGCTTCGCCTCGCGGAGCAGGGCGAACATCTGGTCGAGGTCATAGGCGTCGGGCGCCTGGATCGGCGGGGCGATCTCGGGGCGGTCGATCGCCTCGACCACATCGCACAGCATGTCCTCGGGCAGCGCGATCACCACCGGGCCGGGGCGGCCGGAGGTCGCCACCGCAAAGGCGCGGGCGACATATTCAGGGATGCGGCGGGCGTCCTCGATCCGCGTCGCCCATTTGGCGATCGGGCCGAAAAAGGCGGGGAAATCGACTTCCTGAAAGCCCTCGCGGTCGCGCATCGAGCGGTCGACATCGCCGATGAACAGGATCATCGGTTGCGAATCCTGCATCGCGACATGGACGCCGATCGAGGCGTTGGTCGCGCCCGGTCCGCGCGTGACGAAGGCGATGCCCGGCCGCTGCGTCATTGCGCCGTCGGCACAGGCCATGAAGCCGACCCCGCCCTCCTGGCGGCAGGTCACCACATCGATCTGCGGCACGTCGTGCAGCGCGTCGAGCACGGCGAGGAAGCTCTCGCCCGGCACGTGGAAGATACGGTCGCAGCCCTGCGCGACCAGATTGTCGACGAGGATTCGGCCCCCGGTTCGTTTCGCGGTCATGGTGCCTGTCTAGCGGTGCGATGCGGCGAGACCAACCCGTGCGATCGTTACTGGCGTATAGGCGCGGGCAATGGGACGTCGGGCACCGGATTCAGCCGCCGCTGCCATTCGATTCGGCTCGGTAGACGGAAAAGGGCCGCGCAGTTTCCCGCGCGGCCCCCTTGCTGTCCGGATTTGTCGGTCGCTTAGAAGCGAACGCCGAGGCCCGCGACGACCTGGTCGCGGTTCAGGTCGATCTTCTCGTAGCGCGAGTAGCGATACTCGACCTTGCCGAAGAAGCGGCCGAAGTTGCGCTCGACGCCGGCACCCAGACGATAGCCGTCGTTGTTGATGCCGTCGTTGCCGACGCTGATGCGGGCGTTGGTGTAGCCGGCCTTGCCGTACAGCAGCGTCGAGCCGCCGACGACGACGCCAGCGCGGCCGCCGACATACAGGTCACGGCCGGCTTCCACGCCACCTTCCTTGGTGGTCGCGCCGGTGATCTCGGCGTCGGCGCCGATCACGATGTTGTTGAACTGCTTGTCGTAGCCGATGGCGCCGCCATAGACGAAGCCCGAACGGCCAGCACCCTCGGAGCCGACATGATCCCAGCCGCCTTCGGCTTCGATGCGCGGGCCGCTGAACGCGGTGTTGTCCTGCGCGAAAGCGGGGGCTGCGGTGGCTGCCACGAGGGCGAGCGCGGACACTGCGAGAATTCGCATTATATTTCCTACCTTTGGACTTATTTACTCAGGTTCGGATGGCCATCCGGAGCTCTACGTAGGCCTCCGATTCCGCAGTGCAATATGGCAATTTAATTACAAACCTGCCGTGTTGCCTTTGTGCCACACTCCGGGTTTCGATCATCTTCTGTTCAGGTTCGGCGGAGAGCGGCGCCGGCCTTGCTGCGATGCGGCGAAGTTGAAAGCCGGTTCAGGTTCGCTTGACCGGAGCTTCCGCCCCGGACTATCGCCCCGGGCGAAGTCAGGAGAGAATCGCCGATGAAGAAGCTCTACCCCAACGCAGAAGCAGCGCTGGAAGGGCTGCTGTTCGACGGCATGACGATCTGCGCCGGCGGCTTCGGCCTGTGCGGCATTCCCGAGCGGCTGATCGACGCGATCCGCGACGCGGGGACGAAGGACCTCACCATCGCCTCGAACAATGCCGGCGTGGACGGCGAGGGGCTGGGCAAGCTGCTGCGCACCCGCCAGGTGAAGAAGATGATCTCGTCCTATGTCGGCGAGAACAAGGAATTCGAGCGGCAATATCTGAGCGGCGAGCTCGAAGTGGAATTCTGCCCCCAGGGCACGCTGGCCGAGCGCTGCCGCGCGGGCGGGGCGGGCATCCCGGGCTTCTACACCAAGACCGGTGTCGGCACGCTGGTCGCCGAGGGCAAGGAAGTGAAGGTCTTCGACGGCGAGGAGTATATCCTCGAGCGCGGCATCCGCAGCGACCTGTCGATCATCAAGGGCTGGAAGGCCGACGAGAGCGGCAACCTGATCTTCCGCAAGACCGCGCGCAACTTCAACCAGCCGATGGCGACGGCGGGCAAGATCTGTGTCGCCGAGGTCGAGGAAGTGGTGCCGGTCGGCAGCCTCGATCCCGACCAGATCCACCTGCCTGGCATCTATGTGAAGCGGCTGATCGTCGGCAGCCCCTACGACAAGAAGATCGAGTTCCGGACGACCCGGCCCCGCGAGGCGGCGTGAGCCGAGCGCTGGCGATAGCCGGTCTGGCGCTTGCCGCGACCGGGCTTTCGGGCTGCATCGCGGCGGCGGTGCCGCTCGCGGCCGCGGCCGGCGTGGTCAAGACCACGCAGGACAAGGGGAAGGGCGGCAAGCCCCGGCGCGGGCAGGACAAGCCGCAGCCGCAGTCGCAGGGCCCGTCGCCCGGCGAGCAGGCGCTGGCGCTGATGCCCGCCCCGGCACCGACCCCCGTGGCGCCACCGCCGGGCACGGTGCCGCCCGAGATGCAGTTCCTCTACGGCTCGGGCGAGGCCTCGGCGCTCAGCCTCCAGGCCTATGCGGCGCTGTGGAACTACATCCATGGCGACCTGCGCTTCCGCCGCGACCGCAGCAAGATCAGCTCGGTGGTGATGACGCGCGATTCGACGCTGACCTCGCCCAAGTTCGATACCTGCGGCAAGCGCCCGCTCGCCGTGGTGTTCGACGTCGACGAGACCGTGCTGCTCAACCTCGGCTTCGAGAGCGACGCGGCGCGGCGCGGGCCGGGCTATGACCAGGGCCGCTGGACGCGCTGGGAAGAGACCGGCGCGGACAAGGTGGAGGCGGTGCCCGGCGCCGCCGAGACGATCGCTGCGCTCCGGGCCGACGGCATCACCGTGATCTACAACACCAATCGCTCGGCGAGCACCGCGCCCTTCACGATCGAGGCGCTCAACAAGGCCGGGCTCGGCCCGGTGATGCTGGGCGACACGCTGATCCTGCGCGACGACGCTGCCCCCAGCGGCAAGGACGAGCGGCGCTGGAAGATCGCCGAGCGCTACTGCATCGTCGCGATGGGCGGCGACCAGCTGGGCGACTTCAGCGACCTGTTCAACGCCAAGGACCTGTCGACCCCGGCACGGCGCAACACCACCAGCAACACGCTGATCGCGCCGCTATGGGGCCGCGGCTGGTTCATCCTGCCCAACCCCGTCTACGGCAGCGGCCTGAAGGGCGGGATGGACGACGTGTTCCCCAAGGACAAGCAATGGGCCGATCCGGCCGAGGAGAAGAAGTAATGGCCTGGACCCGTGACGAGATGGCGGCGCGCGCCGCGAAGGAGCTGCAGGACGGCTTCTACGTCAATCTGGGCATCGGCATCCCGACGCTGGTGGCGAACCACATCCCGGCAGGCGTGGAGGTGACGCTCCAGTCGGAGAACGGCATGCTCGGCATCGGCCCGTTCCCCTATGACGACGAAGTCGATCCGGACCTGATCAACGCCGGCAAGCAGACGATCAGCGAGCTGCCCCAGTCGGTCTATTTCGGCTCGGAGCAGAGCTTCGCGATGATCCGCGGCGGCCATATCGACCTCACCGTGCTCGGCGCGATGGAAGTGAGCGAGACGGGCGACATCGCCAACTGGATGATCCCCGGCAAGATGATCAAGGGCATGGGCGGCGCCATGGACCTGGTCGCCGGCGTCAAGAAGATCATCGTGGTGATGGAGCACAACTCCAAGGACGGCGCGCCCAAGTTCGTGCCGGGCTGCGACCTGCCGCTTACCGGCAAGAACGTCGTCGACATGATCATCACCGATCTCGCCGTGTTCCAGCGCGCCGATCACGATTCGCCCTTCCGCCTGGTCGAGCTGGCGCCGGGGGTGACCGAGGCCGAGGTCGCCGGGAAGACCACCGCGGCCTATGAAGTGGCGCTCGCCGCCGCCTGACCCATTGCCGGTTTCGGCGCGGGGCTTCGGCCGGCTGCGCCGAAACCGGACAGGGCATGTCCGAGATGGACGCGAATTAATATTTCAACGGCTGGCGGGGGCGGCAACAAACGCGTAGCGTCCGGCGATGCTAGCATGGTTCCGCCGCCGTTATCTCGACCTGCTGGGCTCGATCTACATCTATAACGAGCACCGGGGCTATACGAGCATCGACCGGGTGCTCGAGGCGGTGAAAGCGCGCGCCCCGGACGATCATGCGCTGATCGCCGCGATCGAGAAGCACCGCGCCGACGAGCGCAAGCATTATGTGATGTTCAAGCGCTGGTTCGAGCTGCAGGGCCGCATGCCGCTCCAGGTCGACCGGACCTGCGGCCATATCGACCGCTTCGTCGAGATCATGTTCCGCCACACGATCGACGAGCTCGATACCCAGCGGATCATCGCCGAGGACGACCAGTTCGAGAAGCTGTGCCGGGTGATCTCGCTCACCGAGCAGCGCGGCCACAAGCAGGTGGAGGTGCTGCTCAGGCACCCGCTGGTCACCGGCGACAAGGTGCTGATGAAGATCTTCCGGATCATCGAGAAGGACGAGCCGAGCCACTGGGCGCCCTATGACGGCTGGCTGAAGGCCAATGGCAAGCGCGACCCGAAATGGTGGGAGCGGGGGATCGACAGCTTCATCCATTCGGAGCTGCTGTTCCTCAAGCTGCCGGTGCTGTTCCTGAACTTCGGGGTGAAGCGGCGCACGGAATGGCAGGACGCGCACGAGCCGGCGGAGGTGAAGGCTTCGCCGGTGCCGGTTCTTTCCTAGCGGCTTCCCCATTGCCTTTCCCCGGCGAAGGCCGGGGCCCAGCCTTGAAAGTCACGCGCCTTGGCGCGTCTTCGTCGCGCACTGTTTAGCCTGGGCCCCGGCCTTCGCCGGGGAGAAGCTACTTCGTCGGGATGACGATTGAGGGCGCGGGGCGCCTGCGCTACCTCCCCCCCCATGCGCATCCTCCTGACAGGCTCGTCCGGCTGGCTCGGCCGCTTCCTCGCGCCCATGCTGCGCGCCAAGGGGCACATCGTCACCGGCCTCGACGTCGCCCCCGGCGCGGACACCGACGTGCTCGGCTCGGTCGCCGACCGGAAGCTTATCGACCGTGTCTTCGCCGAGCGCGGGATCGAGGCGGTGATCCATGGCGGTGCGCTGCACAAGCCGGACATCGCGCGCTATCCGGCCCAGGCGTTCGTCGATGTCAACGTCACCGGCACGCTCAACCTGCTCGAGGCGGCGGCGAGGGCGGGGCACGACCGGTTCGTCTTCACCTCCACCACCTCGCTGATGATCAGCCAGGCGATCCGCGACGAGGCGGGCGATGCCGCGGTGTGGCTCGACGAGAACTCGGGCCCGCTCGAGCCGCGCAACATCTACGGCGTGACCAAGCTCGCCGCCGAGCAGCTCTGCCGGCTGGCCTGGCTGAACGACGGGCTGAACTGCGTCGTGCTGCGCACCAGCCGCTTCTTCCCCGAGGAGGACGACACCCACCGCGCGCTTTCGGGCGAGAACATGAAGGCGAACGAGCTGCTCCACCGCCGGCTCACCGTGCGGGATGCCGCCCGCGCGCACCTGTTGGCGCTTGAAAAGGCTCCGGAAATCGGCTTTGACGTGTTCATAGTATCGGCGCCGACGCCGTTCAGCCGGAGCGAGTGTTCTGAGCTCAAGGCCGACGCCCGCGCAGTAATCGCGCGCCATTTCCCCGATGCGCAACAGTTATACCATAGGAAGAACTGGGAATTACCCGGGGATATTGGCCGCGTATACGACGCCGCCCTTGCCGAGCGGAGACTCGGTTTTCGGTGTGAGACCGGGTTCGCTGAAGTTCTGGATGCGCTGCGCGCGGGGAGGCCACTGCCTTTCGCGCATGATCCGGCTTACATCTCGCCCAAGGAAGACGCGGCCACGGCATGACTTGCCCGAAGCAGCTAAGTGTATTAGTGGCATAATACACAACTGGCTTGGGAAGTTTTCAGATGCGTTGGATCGTTCGCGGACTGGCCGTGCTGGCCGGCCTTGTCGTGCTGTTGCTCGCTGTCGTCTATGGCGGCTCGGAGTGGATCATCCGCGCCGGGCACAAGACGCCCGACATCGCCGTCACGGTGCCGAAGGACGCCGCCTCGGTGGCCGAGGGCGGTCGCCTGGCCAACATCGTGATGTGCCGCGACTGCCATGCCGGCAATGGCGAGGGGAAGGTGCTGTTCTCGGTGCCGCTGGTCGGCACGGTGGCACCGCCGCCGCTCGCCGAGATGGCGGCGACGATGAGCGACGCCGAGCTTGCCCGGGTGATCCGCTACGGCGTGAAGCCCGACGGCAGCTCGACCTTCATCATGCCCAGCCATTCGCTCGGCCGCATCGCCGATGACGATCTCGGCAGGATCATCGCCTGGATCCGCAGCCTCAAGCCCGGCCCGCAGGACAGCAAGGTGAAGACCGGCTTCGGGCCGATGGGCCGCTTCTTGCTGCTCACCGGCGCGCTGCCGCCGATGGCGACGGCCAGCAATGTCTCGGTGGCGAAGCGCCCCGCCGATATCGGCCGCTATTATGTCGGCGTCGCCTGCCAGGCCTGCCACAAGCTGCACGAGGACAGCGTGATGGAGGACGGCAAGACCAAAGTGCCCGCGCTGGCGCCGGTCGCCGCGTCCTATGATCCTGCCGCCTTCCGCAAGCTGATGCGCACCGGCCAGGGCATGAGCGGGCGCGATCTGGGGCTGATGGGCGTGGTCGCCCGGGTCGGTTTCACTGCCTTCACCGACAGTGAGATCGCCGCGGTGCAGGCTTATCTGAAGGGCGAGGCCGCCAGGGCGCTGGCGAAATAGATCCGTCGTGAGGACGTAACGAAACGCGCTATGGATGATATCCGGGGAATCCGGGGGGAATCCGATGCGCGGCTTGGTGAAGCTGTTCGAAGCGTTGCTGGCGATCGCCATCGTGTTGGCGGCCGGGCTCTATGTCGGCTCCGAATGGATCCTGCGCCGCCCGCATGAGGTGCCGAATGACCGGGTCGCGATCCCGCGCGACGCCGCTTCGCTCGCCGAGGGTGCCCGGCTCGCCCGGCTGGCGGGTTGCCGGGGTTGCCACGGGCCCGACGGCCAGGGCGCAACATGGTCCAGCGGCTGGCTGGGCGGCACGATCGCGCCGCCGGCGATTGCCCGGAAGATCGCCGGCTATTCGAACGACCAGCTGGTCCGGCTGCTGCGCTACGGCGTGAAGAAGGACGGCAGCACGCTGTTCATCATGTCCACCGCGGCGATCCGCAACTGGTCCGACGAGGATCTCGGCCGGATTGTCGCCTGGGCGCGCAGCGTGAAGCCGGGGCCGCAGGACTCGCTTGCCGAGACCAGCTACGGTCCGCTGCCCCGCCTTGCGATGCTGACCGGTGCGCTGCGCCCGAGCTTCCGGAACGTGCGGCTCGCGCCCGAGCGTCGCCCGGCGGAGACCGGGCGCTATTTCTACGATGCGATCTGCTCGGAATGCCATCATCTCGGCATGGAAACGCCGATGCGGGAAGGCGGCCAGATTGCCCCCGCGCTCGCGCCGATGGCGGCGAGCTACGACCTTGCGGGGTTTCGCCGGTTGCTGCGCACGGGAACAGGCAAGAGCAAGCGCGATCTCGGGCTGATGCGCGAAGTGGCGACCGAATCGGCGCAGGCGCTCAGCGATGCGGAAATCGGCGCGCTGCATGCCTATCTGAAGGGCGAGGCCGCTAAGCTTGGCCCTTCAGGCGGAGAATAGTTCAACTATGCGATGGAAAATTACCGAAAGGCTTGCCCCTGCGCAAGAATCGGTTAGAGCGCCCGCATGACTGCTCAACCACGCACCTTGTACGAGAAGATTTGGGCCGACCATGTGGTCGAGCGCCGGGACGATGGAACCTGCCTGATCTATATCGACCGCCACCTCGTTCATGAGGTGACCAGCCCCCAGGCCTTTGCCGGCCTGCGTGCGGCGGGGCGGCCGGTGCGCCGTCCGGACCTTACGCTTGCGGTCCCCGACCATAACCTGCCGACCACCGCGCGCGTCGATGCCGCCGGCCATGAGCTGCCGATCGCCGATGCCGCGAGCGCCGGCCAGCTCTCCACGCTGCGCTCGAACGTCGCCGAGTTCGGCGTGCCCTATATCGACGCGCTCGATGCGCGGCAGGGGATCGTCCATGTCGTCGGCCCCGAGCAGGGCTTCACCTTGCCGGGCACCACGCTGGTCTGCGGCGACAGCCATACCTCGGCGCATGGCGCGCTCGGGGCGCTGGCCTTCGGCATCGGCACCAGCGAGGTCGAGCATGTCCTCGCCACCCAGACCTTGCTCCTGAAGCAGTCGAAGACGCTGGAGATCCGCGTCGACGGCACGCTCGGTTTCGGGGTCACGCCAAAGGACGTGGTACTGGCGATCATCGGCAGGATCGGCGCCGCCGGCGGCACCGGCTATGTCATCGAGTTCACCGGCGAGGTGATCCGCGCCATGTCGATCGAGGGACGGCTGACCGTCTCGAACATGTCGATCGAGGGCGGCGCCCGCTCGGGCCTGATCGCGCCGGACCAGACCACGTTCGACTATATCAAGGGCCGCCCCATGGCGCCGAAGGGCGAGGCCTGGGAGCGTGCGGTTGCCTATTGGAAGACGCTGCCCACCGATGCCGGCGCGGTGTACGACAAGAGCGTGATCCTGCAGGCCAGCGAGATCGCGCCTTCGCTCACCTGGGGCACCAGCCCCGAGGACGTGGTGCCGATCACCGGCAGCGTGCCCGATCCCGAGAGCTTCGAGGATCCGGCCAAGCGCGTCGCCGCGCAGAAGTCGCTCGATTACATGGGCCTGACGCCCGGCATGCGGATGGAGGACGTCGCCATCGAGCATGTCTTCATCGGCTCGTGCACCAACAGCCGGATCGAGGATTTGCGCGCCGCCGCCGCGGTGGTGAAGGGTCATCATGTCGCCGATCGCATCCGCCAGGCGCTGATCGTGCCGGGCTCCGGCCTGGTCAAGCGCCAGGCCGAGGCCGAGGGGCTCGACCGCATCTTCCTCGAGGCCGGCTTCGAGTGGCGGGAGCCGGGCTGCTCGATGTGTCTCGCGATGAATCCCGACAAGGTCCCCGCCGGGGAACGTTGTGCTTCCACCTCGAATCGAAATTTCGTAGGAAGGCAGGGTCCGGGGGCGCGGACGCACCTGCTTTCGCCGGCCATGGCGGCAGCGGCGGCGATCCGGGGGCGCCTCACCGATGTCAGGGAGCTGATGTCGGCGGATGCGTGAGGGGATGAAGTATGAAGCGGGCGCTGGTGGCGTTGATTGCAAGCACGGTGCTTTGCGGGCTGGCGGCAGGATATGCCGCGACCGGCAAGGGCATGGAAGCGAAGGCGGAGACTGCAGCCGCCCGCTGATCCGGGAGGTTGTGTAAAGTGGAAGCCGTTCGCAAGGTCGAGGGGCGCGCCTATCCGTGGGGCGCCAAGAATATCGACACCGACATCATCATCCCGGCGCACTGGCTGAAGACCACGACGCGCGAGGGATTGGGCAAGGGCGCGTTCGAAAGCGTGCGCGCGCAGCCCGGCAATGTGTTTGACGACGAACGCTATGCCGGTGCGCCGGTGCTGGTCGCCGGCGACAATTTCGGCTGCGGCTCCAGCCGCGAGCATGCCGCCTGGGCGCTCGCCGACCTGGGCATCAAGGCGGTGATCGCGCCGAGCTTCTCTGACATCTTCTCGGGCAACGCCTTCAAGAACGGCATCGTCCCGGTGGTGCTGCCCCAGGAGGCGGTCGACCGGCTGGTCGAAGTGGCGAAGACCGACGAGATCACCGTTGATCTCGAGACGATGACCGTTACCACCCCCTATCAGGACCGCTTCGCCTTCGAGCTCGACGCCTTCCGCCGCCAGTGCCTGATGGAAGGGCTGGACGAGATCGGCCTGACGCTGGCACAAGATACCGCGATTTCGAAATTCGAATCCGGGATGGCGCAAAGCCGCCCGTGGATCGCGGTGGAGACGGCGAATGAAGGCACTGCTCTCGAAGCAACCGGGCGGACCTGACACTCTAATCCTGGAGGAGGTCGCCGATCCGGCGGCGGGCAAGGGGCAGGTGGTCGTCGCGGTGAAGGCCTGCGCGATCAACTATCCCGACTTCCTGATCATCGAGGACAAGTATCAGTTCAAGCCGCCCAGGCCCTTCGCGCCGGGCGGCGAGATCGCCGGCGTGATCGAGAGCGTTGGCGAGGGCGTCACCGGTTGGGAAGTCGGCGACCGGGTGATCGCGGTGACCGGCCATGGCGGGCTGGTCGAGAAGATCGCGATCGAGGCTTTCCGCCTGTTCCGCCTGCCCGAGGGCCGCAGCTTCGAGGAAGGCGCGGCGCTGCTGCTCACCTATGCGACGACGATCCACGCGCTGCTCGATCGCGGGCATCTGCGCGAGGGGCACAATTTGCTCGTGCTCGGCGCGGCCGGCGGCGTCGGGCTGGCGGCGGTCGAGCTTGGCAAGGCGTTCGGCGCGCGGGTGATCGCGGGGGTCTCCTCGGAGGAGAAGGCCGCGGCGGCGAAGGCGGCGGGCGCGGACGAGGCGCTCGTCTATGGCCGGGCGCCGTTCGACAAGGACCAGTCCAGGGCGTTGGCCGAACAGTTCAAGGCGGCGCTGGGGTCGCAGGGCGCCGACGTGATCTACGATCCGGTGGGCGGCGACTATGCCGAGCCGGCGCTGCGCGCGATCGGCTGGGAAGGGCGGTACCTCGTGGTCGGCTTCCCGGCGGGCATCCCGAAGCTGCCGCTCAACCTGACTCTGCTCAAGAGCTGCGACGTCTGCGGTGTGTTCTGGGGCGCCTTCGCGGCACGCGATCCCCAGGCCAACCAGGCGCATGTCGAGCATCTCTTCCGCCTCTGGGCCGAGGGCCGGATCGCGCCGAAGGTCACCGAGACGTTTGCGCTGGCCGATGGTGGCCAGGCGATCGCCAAGATGGCGGCGCGCCAGGTGATCGGGAAGGTCGTGGTGACGGTCTAAAAGCCCCTCCCCTTCAGGGGAGGGGTTGGGGTGGGGCCTGTAAGCCTCACCTAGCGAATAGCACGCGGACATGCCCCACCCCCAACCCCTCCCCTGAAGGGGAGGGGCTTTCCTCCGCTTGCCCTATGCCCATCGCCCCCCTATCTCCGCTGCGAACGCCATATAGGGGACCATGATGACGACTTTCGACGATCGCGAACGGGCATTCGAGGCGAAGTTCGCGCGCGACGAGGACATGGCCTTCCGCGTCACGGCTCGCCGCAACAAGCTCGTCGGCCA
>Ga0102592_1000505_pt1 | contig 64727 bp, 81 predicted proteins | sample AraplaCol_mMF_r2_FD_76861 | JGI IMG/M metagenome (GOLD analysis project Ga0102592, IMG submission 76861) | Arabidopsis root microbial communities from North Carolina, USA - plate scrape MF_Col_mMF_r2 (SPADES assembly) (version 2) | ecosystem: Host-associated > Plants > Roots > Endosphere...
GTAACCGACATATCGAGGATGCGAGCATCAACTTCTTTGGTGAGATAGCGGACCTTGCCGAATACACGGCAGGACCGCCGCTCGGCCTTTCGGGCAATGATATTCAGATTACGCTGCATGTTACGCTCCACCAGAACATGTAAGTGAAATCTACTGGAGGAACATTAAGAATGCTCTAATTGATCGATCTAGAATTGCGGAGAGCCCCGCTGCAAACGTCTTCTGCGCGCAACGACGTGTTCGCGCCACACGGTGAAAATGCCTGCCGCCACGACGATGGCGGAGCCAACGATCATGGTGAGGCTCAGCTTCTCGCTGTAGATCACCACGCCGATGATCGATGCATAGACGAGTTGCAGATATGTCAGCGGCTGCACGGCGGCAGCATCCAGCATATCGTAGGCCCGGATGAGAAAATAATGGCTCGAGATGCTGGTCAGACAGACAAGCGTCATCCAGCCCCAGTCCCACCCCGACATCCAGGTCCAATAGAAAGGGCCGACAAGCGTCATGGCGATGCCGCCGACGACACCCGTATAGAAGAAGCTCGTCATCGCCGAGTCGTCCCGACTGACAAGCCGCGTAGCGATGACGTAAAATGCGAACAGGAAGCATGAGAAGACAGCAAGCAGCAGCTTGACGTCGAAAAACTCGCCTTCCGGCTTCAGGATCAACAGCACCCCGACCAGACCCGCACCAATTGCCGTCCAGCGGCGCCAGCCCACCCGTTCGCCAAGGATCGGCATCGAGAGCAGCGCAATCAGAATCGGGGTTGCGGAAAAGATTGCCTGCGAGTGGGCTAGGCCGATCAGGGCGAAGCAATTGATGACAACGACAACCTGAGAGGCCAGCAAAACGCCCCTGAAGACCTGCAGGAGCGGCCTCTTTGTCTTGGCTGTCTGCTTGAGGCCACCCCTCATCTTGCAAGCAAGCGCAATGGTGAATGCGGCAAAGGCCCAGTAGCGGATCATGGTGATGAAGACGGGCGGATAGGCGGAGGCCAGGTGCTTCGAGATGCCGTCCTGCAGCGAGAAGATGGTGATCGCCAGCAGGACGAAAATATAGCCTTGGGTTTTGGATTTCATGCGTACGGGGTCTTATTGTGGGGGGGATCAGGCAGAGGACGACGAAGCCGCTGCTCCGATTCTGCGACATTCTGCCGATTTCAGCTCTCTGTCAAAGCCCGACATTTGGCCTGTCGATGACTTCACGCAGGGCGAAGCTGGAGTTGATCTTTACGACATGCGGAAGCGCTGAGAGCCAGTCGCGATGGATGCGCTCGTAGTCCTCGAGGTCGCGCGCGGCGACGCGGAGAATGTAATCGTATTCGCCCGACATCAGATAACAAACCAAAACGTTCGGACAGCGTTTCACCGCGGCTTCGAATTCGGAGAGCGTCTTCGCAAATTGGCCCGACAGGGAGATGTGCACGATCGCGATCATCTTGTAGTCGAGCGCCTTGTGAGAGACGTGGGCGTGGTAGCCACGGATGACGCCGCGCTTCTCCAGTATATCAAGCCGCCGAGAGCAAGCCGATGGCGACAGTCCAACCTTGGCTGCAAGGTCGGCATTGGTAATGCGGGCGTCGGACTGAAGCGTCTTCAGAATCGCAAGATCGATGGCGTCGGGTTCTGACATTCGAAGAACTTTCGATTATTTGCTCTAATTCGCAATATTCTTCGAAAATCACCCGCTGCGCAAACCTTCTTTGCAAGGACATTTCGCGGGTGTGGTGGTTGGATTTCCCGGTCAAAAACACTCCGCGAAGCGGACATAATGAGAGAGGAACGCTCAATGCGTGTCGGTTGCCCGAAGGAAATCAAGAATCATGAATATCGTGTCGGACTGACACCTGCATCCGTTCGTGAATACGTCGCCCATGGCCACGAGGTCTGGGTTGAGACCAAGGCAGGCGCCGGCATTGGCGCTGATGACGCCGCCTACGCCGCCGCTGGCGCAAAGATTGCCGCCTCGGCCAAGGAAATCTTCGAGAAGTGCGACATGATCGTCAAGGTCAAGGAGCCGCAACCCTCCGAGTGGGCGCAGCTTCGCGATGGCCAGATTCTCTACACCTATCTTCACCTCGCGCCCGATCCGGAACAAACCAAGGGTCTTCTCGCGTCCGGCGTCACCGCTGTTGCCTATGAGACCGTAACGGACGATCGGGGTGGTCTGCCCCTCCTTGCGCCGATGTCCGAGGTGGCCGGACGCCTGTCTATCCAGGCTGGTGCGACCGCCCTGCAGAAGGCCAATGGCGGCCTGGGGATCTTGCTCGGCGGCGTTCCCGGCGTGCTGCCGGCGAAGGTCGCGATTATTGGCGGCGGCGTCGTCGGCCTGCATGCCGCCAGGATGGCCGCGGGTCTCGGCGCCGATGTCAGCATCCTCGACAAGTCGCTGCCGCGTCTCCGCCAGCTTGACGATATCTTCGGCGGTCGCGTCCACACGCGCTATTCCAGCATTCAGGCTCTGGAGGAAGAAGTTTTCGCGGCGGATCTCGTGATCGGGGCCGTGCTCATTCCGGGTGCCGCCGCGCCGAAGCTTGTCACCCGCGAAATGCTGTCGGGCATGAAGCGAGGCTCTGTCATCGTCGACGTCGCCATCGACCAGGGCGGCTGCTTCGAGACGTCGCATGCAACGACCCATTCCGAACCGACCTACGTTGTCGATGACGTGGTGCACTACTGCGTCGCCAACATGCCAGGCGCCGTGCCGGTCACCTCGGCACATGCCCTGAACAATGCAACGCTGGTTTATGGTCTGGCGCTGGCCGATCGCGGCCTGCGTGCGATTGCAGAAGATCGTCACCTCAGGAACGGTCTCAATATCCACAAGGGACGCGTCACCAATAAGCCGGTGGCCGAAGCGCTGGGCTACGAAGCCTATGCTCCGGAAAGCGTACTAAACGTGGCGTAATTCCCATCACGTTACGTGAGGCAGGCTGGTCGCATTCTCCTGCGACCAGCCATCATCTGTCTATACGGCATTGATAGCAGTTATTGCGTGCCGACCGCACATGCACGTAGGCAATCTCAGGCCGCTCGAGGAGCTGGGTGGCATAGGAGCGGATATCGGGTGTCAGAGTTACCGCGCCTGTGCCGTACACGATTCGGTTATCGGCATTGTAACCGCGCACGATGAAATCCGGGCTGGTCAGAACCGGCGGCAGGACCTCTTCTGCGGCATAGCGCTCGCAGGGCTCCTTGTGAAGAAAGACCGGACCGGTCTCAGCATAGGGCTGAAGCTCCGGAAACGGCCGGTAGGCGAAGACCAGCAATTCCTCGCCGGCATCGATATTCTTCAGGCAATGACGGCAGGGATGGCCAGGCCCGTCGGAGACCATCGTCTCGGGCAAGAAACCGTAGGCGTCTGTACCGCCGTTCCAGAGATTCTCGGCGTTGGCGGTGGGCATGGCGGAAAAGCGGATGTCGGTCATGGCGGATCTCCTTGCTGATTGCCAAGAGATGCGCCTTTATCGGGGTAGAAACCACCCGATTCCTGCCAGAGCCCTCGAGGGCTCCAGCTCCTGGCCGACTCACCAGTCCTTCTTGCTCAACTCCAGAAGCTCCTTGTCGCTGAGCGGCCGGACGATGCCCGAACCGGTGGAGACCGGTGAAAAGCCGAACATCTGGTAGAGCTGCAAAGCGCGCGGGTGATCAAGATCGTTGGTCGTCGTCGTCACCCGCTTCGGATTGAGCGTCCAGATCGCGTAGAGCGCCTGCAGCAGGAACCACTTTCCGATCCCCAGACCAAGCGCATGCTCGAACAGCCCGAAGTGGCTGAGCTCGATCGTGTCCTCATCCTCAACGAAGTACTCGTAGAAGCCAGCAGGCGCGCCGTTGACGTAGAGCACGCTGATATTGTTGCGTTTGTCGTGCAGCGACCTGGCCAAATCCTCGTCAAGCATCCGCAGCCGGTCCACCCACTGCCACCTGGCACCGACCTGACGGTAGAGATAGCGATAGAATGGCAGCGGAATGTCGGGAGCCCGCATGATCGCCGTCTGGATGTTGATCGGCACCGGAAGGCTTGCCTTCGGCGGTGCCGTCATTTCCAGGCGCGTAATATGGGCTTTTAGGGAAGAGGGGGGCTTCACCATCGTGTCAGGCTTTGACCGGTTCCGGCGGACCGGTGACAACAGGCGTATCGTCCCGGCCACCCCATTCGCTCCAGGAACCGTCGTAGAGTTTGTTGTCGGTATGGCCGAGCGATTCCAGCGCCAGCGTGATGATGGCCGCGGTGATGCCCGAACCGCAGGACGTGACCACGGGCTTCGACAGGTCTACACCCGCCTCCTCGATCGTCTGCTTGAGTTCCGGCAGGGACTTGAAGCGGCCCTGGGTGGCGAAGACACCCGATGGCAGGTTTCGCGCGCCTGGCATATGACCGGAGCGCATGCCAGCGCGCGGCTCAGGCTCTGCCGCTGCAAAGCGGCCAGCGCTCCTGGCATCCGCTATCTGCAGCGCACCGCTTGCAACGATATCCCGCATGGTGTCGAGATTGACGACCCGCGAGGCGTCATAGGTGGGCTTGAAAGCCTTTGGCTCGTGGCGCGGAACGTTTGCCTCAAGCGGCCGACCCTCCGCTTTCCAGCCGTCCAGTCCGCCATCGAGTACGTACACATTCCGTGCGCCCATCACGCGAAACAGCCACCAGACACGCGGCGATGCGAACATCCCGATACCGTCATAGACGACGATACGATCGGTTTCCCCGATGCCGAGCTTGCCGACCTCGGTTGCGAAAAGCTCTGGCGAGGGGATCGTGTGCGGCAGCAGTACGGAATGATCCGCGATCTTGTCCTGATCGAAGCGGATGGCGCCCGGGATATGGCCGGCGGCGTATTCGGCGTCAGCATCGCGCTTCTGCGCCGGTAGATAGAAGGACGCATCCAGGACGCGCAAATCCGGCTTGCCCAATTCCGCCTGCAGCCAATCGGCCGAAACCACGAAACGGCTCTTTTCTTCGCTCATTCTGCTCTCCCTGGGGCTTCAGGCTTCGTCGCCGGGAGCGCCGAAGCGAATACGGAAGCGACGGTTTTCCTTGCCCTTCTTTTCGATCTTGGCAATGTGAATCTGACCGACTTCCTGAGTTTCGGACACATGTGTGCCGCCGCAGGGCTGGCTGTCAATCGCAGAGTTTTCGCCGATGCAGACGAGGCTTACCCGGCCGAGCCCGATCGGCGGACGAACGTTCTTGGATTTGACGATACCAGGATTGGCGGCAAGCTCCTCGTCGGTAATCCACTGCAGGTAGACCGGATGGTTCTGCCGCACCAGTTCCATCAGTTTTTCGGTGACATCGTCCTTGTCGATCGTCTCGGTCATATCGAAGTCGACACGGCTCTCATCCTCGCCGACAGCCGCGCCGGTTATCGGATAGGAGCAGACGACGGAGAGCAGGTGACAGGCGGTGTGCATCCGCATCAGCTTGTAGCGGCGCAGCCAGTCGACATGCAGTACCAGCTTCTCGCCGACGGCCGGCTGTTCCTGGCCCTCGAGCGGCACATGCACGACGATGTCCTTGGTCGCTCCATGCTTCGTCTGACCAAGCGTGATCTTGCTGCCGTCGGTGCGCTCGAGGAATCCCGTATCGCCCGGCTGGCCTCCCGATGTCGCATAGAAGCAGGTTTGATCCAGCTCAATGCCCCCGTCGTCGTGAACGGCGGTTACCACCGCCTCGCATGTCGAAAGATAGAAATCGTCACGATAGAGGGCATTGACGGGCATGGGATCTCACGCTGCTGGTTCGTATGGGATCTGTATGTCTTGCGTCTTGGCGAGCCACGCCGGAATCGGCAGGCCCTTCGACGTCAGGAAATCGGGATTGAAAAGCTTGGACTGGTAGCGGTTGCCGTAGTCGGCGAGAATTGTCACGATGGTATGACCGGGACCGAGCTCCTTGGCAAGGCGTACTGCACCGGCGATGTTGATTGCCGTCGATCCGCCCAGGCACAAGCCTTCATGCTCGACAAGATCGAAGACGTAGGGCAGGGCTTCCGCATCCGAAATGCTATGGGCGAAATCGGGCGTGAAGCCTTCCAGGTTGGCCGTGATCCGTCCCTGACCGATTCCTTCGGTGATCGAGGAGCCGGCGGACTTGAGTTCGCCGTTCTGGTAGAATTCGTAGAGCGCGGCTCCGTCAGGATCGGCAATGCCGATCTTGATGTCCTTGTTGAATTCCTTGAGGCCGGCCGCCACACCCGCAAGCGTGCCGCCTGAGCCGACGGAGCAGATAAAGCCATCGACTTTGCCGTTGGTATCGTTCCAGATCTCGCGGGCCGTCGTTTCGATGTGTGCCTGCCGGTTGGCGACGTTGTCGAACTGGTTCGCCCAGATCGCGCCATTGGGATCCGTCTTCGCCAGCTGCTCGGCAAGCCTTCCCGACACCTTCACGTAGTTGTTCGGGTTCTTGTAGGGAACGGCGGGCACCTCGACGAGTTCGGCGCCGAGCAACTTCAGCGCGTCCTTCTTTTCCTGGCTTTGCGTCTCCGGGATGACGATGACGGTCCGGTAGCCGAGCGCCTTTGCAACGACCGTCAGGCCGATGCCGGTATTGCCGGCGGTCCCCTCGACAATGACGCCGCCCGGCCTCAGCAGGCCCTTTTTCTCTGCGTCGCGAATGATGTAGAGCGCCGCGCGATCCTTGACGGACTGGCCGGGATTGAGGAATTCCGCTTTGCCGAGAATAGTGCAGCCGGTCGCTTCCGACGCACCCTTGAGCTTGATCAACGGGGTGTTGCCGATTGCCTCTAGAACGGAGGGATGGACGGTCATGGACTCTGCCTCTTTTGAACGCTTAGTTTAGGAACGGTCTTTTCCCTTCACAAGGCTAGGTTGGCAAGAAATGCTATTCCATCCCTTTGAGCGCAGCGACAAAATTAGACTTCGCTGCCGTCCAGGCGCTCGAGCCAGAGCCGTTCGCCGGCCTTGTGATCCGGAGATTGACTTTCAACGTAGGGATGGCCACAAAACAGTCTCTAGAAGCGAAAACGACCGAAACCGTCATGGTTCATGAGCATATCGACACGGTCGATGCGTTGATGGCGCATTACGTCGCCGGATCCCTTCCTGAGCCGGCGCGCGTGCTGGTCGAATCGCATCTTGAAATGAAGCCCGATCATCGCTTGCTGGTAAGAGATCTGGAATCCCTTGCTGGGGAGGCCCTCGAGGCGACACATGAAGCCGCAATGGGTGATCGCCAGGTGCGCCTCGCCGCCGTCTTCGCCTCTGCGCCGCCCGCCGAAAAGCCCGCCGATCTGCCGGAAAAACAAGGCTTTTTCCCGAAGGCGATCCGCAACCTGGTCGGCTACGATGTGGATACGGTCCCCTGGAGGACGAAGCTTCCCGGTTTCAAGGAATACTCCACAAACATCAACGGCTGCGAAGTGAGCCTGATGTGGATCAAGGCTGGCCGGGCTTTGCCTGCACACACCCACAAGGGCATGGAGCTCACCTTGATCCTGGACGGCGCGTTCAACGACAGCCGCGGCCGTTTCGGGCCTGGCGACATCTCGGTCGCCGACGAGAGCGTCGACCACCGGCCTGTTGCCGAAAAGGATCGTCCCTGCATCGCGTTTTCGGTTTTTGACGCGCCGATCAAGCTCACCGGCTCCTTCCCCCAGTTCATCCGAGACCTGATCGGCTGAAAGCAGCCACAATGGCGTGATATTCCCTTTAAACCGGGAGATGGCGAGGAACTCCCGGACCTGTTTTGGCGTTTGGAAAACAGCCCGGAGGAGATGTACCATGCCAGATTTCGTCGCCCGTCCCGAACATGGAATAGCCTGGATATCCGGCGCGAGTTCCGGAATCGGGCGAGCGCTGGCATTGAAGCTCGCCGGAGATGGATACAAGGTCGCCGTCACCGCTCGCGACCATGAGAAGCTTGCCGAATTGCAGGCCGAAGCTTCGGACCTACCCGGCAGCATCATCGTGCTCGACGGCGATGTCACCAACGCCGAAGACATGGAGCACGTGCTGGCATCAATCGAATATGAACATGGCGCGCTTGCGCTCGCGGTCTTCAATGCGGGGGTCTATCTCCCTGTACACGCGGAAGAGCTGAAGCTTGCCGATTTCGAGCAGAGCTTCGCGGTCAATCTCCAGGGTGTCGTGAATTGCCTCATCCCGGCCGTGCGGCACATGAAGGCGAAGGGGCAGGGGCAGATCGCGATCGTTTCATCAGTATCCGGCTATGGCGGCCTGCCGACGAGCGCGGCCTACGGCGCCACCAAAGCCGCCTTGATCAACATGGCCGAGAGCTTGAAATTCGATCTCGACAAGATGGGCATCCGCATTCAGCTCATCAATCCGGGCTTCGTCGATACGCCTGCGATGAAGACGAACAATTTCTCGATGCCCTCGCTGGTCTCGGTCGAGGAGGCCGCCGAACAGATTTCGGCGGGACTGAAGTCTCAGCGTTTCGAGATTACCTTCCCGAAGCGCTTCACCTACATGATGAAGCTGGTCAATCTTCTTCCCTATGGCCTCTATTTCTGGCTGGTCAATCGCTCGACGGGATGGCGGGAGCGACCGCTTGAAAAGCACGCCCGTCCGGCGATGCCGCATCCCGCAGAGTGATGTTCAGTTTCCAGACAAGGACGAGGCGGATGACGGCCAGACAGGAGGTCATCTGCCTAAAAGGCCGCCATCCGCTCTCGTCAGCTCCGCGAATAGACGTCCTGGCGAACGTCTATGTTCTACGCGGAAGTCTGCTCACAATAGAAAATCTGCTCACAATAGAAATAACTAGAACTCCCAAAGACCGTTTGAAGCGCTCATCGAAGCCAATAGGCGAGCGCTCCAAGGTCGACAAAAAACGCTCGCGCCATTCGGCAGGAGAATGGGTGCAGTCTAACCCGAAATAAAAGTCTCTGACCAGTGACAATTCAGCTTCTGGGAGCCGTCCGGCCACAGGGGCTTTACCCCAGCCGAGCGGGCCGGCAGCATGAAACGAAAGGGCCGGTCAGACCGGCCCTTTGGAAATCAGCGATGCGTCAGATCCGTTGTCGTATTCGCGGCAGGCGTCACTGATGGATACGCCGCTCTCGCTACTTCGGGTATCAACACCCGAATTCGCTTGCGGCATGCCTCGGCAATCCAGCGCCTCGGCTGTGGTGTGATCTCGGCGTTGTCATCGGGTCAACCGGGGGTCAACCGGAGCGACAGTGATCGGATGCGTGCCGTTTCACTGCTCGTCTAGTCGCTGGTGTAGGTGCTGGAGCTCGCTGGCGTTCTTTGCGAAGTCCACAACGCGCAGCCGTTCATCGGAGGTTAATGCTTATTAACCCAGACTCGCAGCCTGAAAGGATGCACCGATGAAGAAACTTGTGCCCGCACTCGCAGCCATGGTCCTGGCTGGATCTTTCGCCCTGCCACTAAACGCCACGCCGATCGTCGTGCCTAAAGCAGTACATATCCACACCGCCGACGTCCAGCAGGTCAAGCACCGCGGCCATGGTAACGGATATGCGTATGGCCACTGGAAGAATCGGCGGTACGCTTACCGCGACTGCCGGTATTATGGCTCGTGCTACCGTCCGCGGTACTACGGCTATCCAAGATATGGCTATCGCGACTATTACCCTTATGATCGTAGATCAGGTGTCAGCCTCTATTTTAATTTCTAGCCCGTAGTGCCACGGACACCGACTGTGGCAAGCCCCTCGAAACCCGTCGGCGCGAATGCCGGCGGTTTTTCTTCACGCTGGGCAAAGATGGAGCTCCAAGGGATGTTCCGTCTGGCCTTTAGTACTCAGCCGTTTCGGCTACGGCTACAATTGGATCGCAATTGCATCTCGGATCGCTGGCGCCAGGCCCAGTACACACACAAACCCCGGGCTGCGACCAGCGACAACCGCATAGTACGCCTGTATCACTCCACATCAGCTTTCGATTGGCGTCTACCGGGATTTGGATCCTAACTCTTAGCGGTACCGATACCTCGACATATTGATTTGCAGGATCAAAATCGCCGGTGTCGAGCTTGGCTTGTGCGGCAGACAGGCCACCTTCCATGATTTGAGCTAGAATAGACGTTCGCCAGTCGGGCTCCCATGGCTGCGCATGTCGAATTGTCTCTTGCTTGCGTTCTTCTGCCATTGCTCATTCCCCTCAAAGGCGACGCGAGGTAATCAGAATGGCACGGCACGGTTGCTTTATGCAACGCCTAATTACATTAGAGTTATCTTAATCTTCTAGACCTACCCTTGTGAGTGTCACGGAAGGTTATCGTGACAGGCAACGCCGACATGACTCAAAAGGCTCGTCTCCTGTGCTTCGTGGCGAGCCTTTTCTTATGGCCCTATACAGCACTGCGATGAAGTGTTTACCGCCTACGCCGCAGGACGCTGATCAATCGAAAGGTTGAGTGGCTTTTCATCCAAAAAGAGACCGCCTCGGCTCAGCCGGGGCGGTCAACGCGGATTTGATATCCGCCCGCCCGGTGATAGGGGGGAACCGGGCGCTGCTTTTGCCTCATGGAGGGGAACCGAGGCAATCGCAGCCTAGCAGCCGACCGCACCTTCCGAAACTATACAAAGGTTTGCCTGAGTTGGACTCTGGGATGGGCCGTCGGCGGCTGGTCACGTTCGATGGAAGACTTCGTCGGTTAGGAGCAGTAGAAAGGTCTCGTCGTCGATCTTATTCGCAACTTGGCCGTCCTCGGTCATGTAGTCGATGATAGGCGCTTGAGGTTTACCGTTCGGCGGAGATGATGGAAATTTTCGTTGTTCGATTATAACGAGGCGGCGTCCAGAGGCGTCTGCACAGTTTATCCGTGCAGTATTTTCGAAGATAGGCATTTGGGATCACGAGAGTTGATATCGATTGTGCCCCCGCAGGTGGGGTTTCAGCTCGTGGTGATCAATGGGCCGAGTGGTTTTGTCGCGGTTAAAGCGCACCGGACAGCATCCGTTCAAAGCAAAAGCCCGGCCGTGCTTGGGGCGGCGGCGCCGGGCCTACAGCGGACCAGCCGCTAGGCGTGCTTGGTCCTCACAGAGTGTGTGGAGGCACTGGTGGGGCGTGGAAAGGTTCCTGCGGCCCAATTGTCAGACCTCGAAAAAATGTTTGAGTATCGGCTGCACTGCCCCACATAGCCGCCATCGACGTCGTAGCCTTATCCGTCGCGTCCGGTTTTGAGCGCGAGACCAAAACTAATCGTGATTCTCGCAACAGGTGGGCGGTCGATCGGAGCCAACCGGCTACATTCGATTTCAAAAAGTGGGGAGAGAAAGAAGGGAAAAGTGTCTGCCTTTGGATTTCTCAACAAAGACAGACACCTCCTAAAACTGGCTCCCCGGGCCGGATAATTTTTAATGTCCATAGTGCTCCATATTGGCAACACGATTGTCTTTAACCAATTGTTTTTGCTTGGCTCCCTTGTCCATTTTATCCAAGACGCTTATTTATAGCGCAGCACCTCAAAGTGGGGAAAAAGTGGGGAAAGATAATGGGGAGCCATACTCGCAACGTGCTTACGGTGAAGTCTATCGCAGCCAGTAAGGCGGTCAAGCTCAGGGACGGTGGCGGCCTGTGGTTGGTCACAAAAGGAGAGGGCCGATACTGGATCTTCAGTTATACCTTTGCCGGCTTGCGGCGCGAGATGGGCATCGGTCCACTTCATACGGTCGGGCTTGCAGATGCGCGCGAGAAGGCAGAGGAAGCGCGCGCGATGGTCCGCCGCGGCCTCGATCCAATCGCAGCTCGGAAGGAAGTACAGGCTGAGACACCGAAGGCGACGACCTTCGGTGCTTACGCTGACGCCTTCGTTGACGCTGCTGTGAAGGCGGGAAGGTGGCGCGGAGCTAAAACCGAAGCACGCTGGCGGAACCTCCTTGAGAACCATGCGAAGCCGATCCGCGCGAAGCCGCTGGCGGGCATAAAGACAAAAGACGTGGTAGCCGTCCTTAACCCTGTCTGGGGCGAGAAGCAGGAAACGGCGGAGAAGCTTCGCGAGGCAATCGAGCGGGTGCTTGACGCGGCAAAGGTAGAAGGTCACAGGGCAGGGGACAATCCAGCTGCCTGGAAGGGCAACTTGGAACATGTTCTTCACAAGCCCAATGAACTGGTTGCTACCGAGCACCACGCCGCGCTTCATTACAGCGAGATGCCAGCCTTCATGAAAAAGCTCGTCGGGATCAACGGGGTTTCGGCAAGGGCGCTTGAGTTGTGCATTCTGACCGCCTGCCGTTCGGGAGAGGTCCGATTTGCCGTCTGGCCAGAATTCGATCTTGCGAAAAAGACTTGGCTCATTCCAGCCGTCAGGATGAAGAGCGGCAAAGAGCATCGCGTTGCGCTTTCCGACAAGGCGGTTGAGATCCTGAAAGCGATGCAAAAGCAAAGCATCAATGAGTACGTCTTCCCAGGTGTTCGCGACAAGAAACCTTTATCCGACGCTAGCCTTGCTAAGGCCATGCGTTCGGCAGGCGGGAAGGACATCACCGTACACGGCTTCCGCTCGACCTTTCGCGACTGGTCAACCGATGTTGCTCATGCTCCCCGTGAGATCGCTGAAGCGGCATTGGCGCACGCCGTCGGAGATACCGTTGAACGGAGTTACGCGCGTTCAGATGCGCTGGAGCGTCGCCGGAAGCTCATGCAAGACTGGGCGGATTACTTGGCAAAGCCTTCGGCGATCGCCTCCCCAACAAATCCCAGGGTAATCTGACCGAATTCGGCCGTCCTCCTAAGGTCAATGGGGCGGCTGAACATCGGACCATATTCGAATGTGTGGGGCTGCCCGTCTTTTATCAGAACAATTTCCGCGCGCGGTTCTGGCCCATACATGACTACCCGTACAGACATATGGCCGGGGGCATCCTCGTGTTTGCTGAATGCCTCTCGATCCGTGGGAATGGATTCGAGCAGGTTACCCAACGCCGCGCCGAACGTTGAACCGAGTGCATCATCAGCGACAGACGCTGTTTCTTTGACGCGGGTTGCTGGCAAGTCTCGATAGGCATTCACCAGTTGAATGGCGTCCTTAGGATTGGCATCCCATGCCGTCGCAATAATGAGGTGCGCGGCGTCAGAATAGGTCATGCTGGTATTGCCTCGGCCTCGCAATGCTCGCGTGCGCAAGCCGGCCTCTGCTAGATATCGATCGATGACCGTTACCGTCTCGACAGACACGCCCATATTTTCCGCCACGACCGCGATTAGTTCTTTTTGCGATGCCATCATTATCTCCACGCTTTAGCTCTCTATCGCATAAATAAATAATGTGCGCAATACATTATTGACTTTATTGTTATTAACGCATATCTTGCATTTATTAGCCCATCATAGGCCGATGGGTGCGAAATCAGAGGAGAGATTATGACCGCCGCAAATGACAATCAGCCCACGCTGATCAGCCTGAATGATGCATGCCGCATGACGTCGATGAGCAGGACAATGCTAAATCGCTATAGGGTAGATGGACGGTTTCCTGTCGCGGTCGAGCTTGGCGAACGCCGCATTGCATTTGTCCGTTCTGAAGTCACCGAATGGATACTATCGAAGATCGGAGCGAGGGCGGCAGCATGAGCGCGGCGTAACCCACCCCTCTACGAAAAAATCTCGGCTCCAGACCCGGACAATCGGTCCGGAAAGCTGAGAATAGACCTGTCACACATCACCAACACTAGCAGACCGGCCATGAGCCGGCGAGAGGAGGAATCATGACTATTATCGCCATGAAAGATGGAACCAACATCAATTCCAATCACGTCGTTCAGTGGGCCAGGCTACGAAACGGCCAAACGCGCATCCTTCTCTCAACAGGGGGCGAGCAGTGCGGCGAAACATATACTGACGTCGACGATGTTTTTATCCCGGTAATCCCAGCCAACCCTGGATTTGTTGCTGTATTTGCCGAACGCTGGAAGGACGGATCGTTCCATTACAAGCGGCGGAGCGTGATAGCTTGGCAGCGATGCCCCTCTGGAAACTACGCCATTTTCGAGGGCTATATCAGCGATAGCGACAGCTCCTACGAGGTCATCATCGACCCAGACGGCGGCGTCTACGATTCGGACAAGAACTTGTACTCCACTCTCGAAGAGTGGCGGGAAGAGTACGAGGCGGAGGCAAATGCGCTTGCCGCCCGCATGGCTGAGGCTGCCTGATATGAGAATCACAAGTATGACGCCTGCCGCCAATCCGGGCGGCGGGACAATGAGGCATGTCGCCACCTTCGACCTGCAACTCAGTGCTGATGTAGCCATCTACGGCATGCGGCTGCTGCAAACCTCAGACGGACGCCACGTAAGTTATGCGCCAACTGCGCTCGGCGGACGCAGAGCGGCAACATTCGCCAGGCCCTTGGCTGAAGCCATCACCGCAGCAGCACTCAATTCATACTCGGAGCACGTCACGGCCCATGTCACCCATCCCCAAAACGCTTAATCATTCCGCTGCGTCGGCGTCTTCTTTCGTTGAAGCGGACAGCAACCTTTCTGTCGCTCTGGAATACATCGCTGCCGGGATCCCTGTTTTCCCCTGCCGCGCCGAGGGTGAAACGGATCCCCACACTGGGCGCGTGCACGACCCGAAAAGCCCGCTAACCAGCAACGGCCTATATGGCGCGAGTACCAATGAACGTATCGTTCGGGAATGGTGGCGTCGCAATCCCGACGCTCTTGTCGGTATCCCCACAGGCACCAAAACAGGCTTCTTCGCCCTCGACGTCGACGTCAAGGAAGGCAAGGCAGGCGACGTAAATCTCGCAAAGCTTGAAGCCCAGCATAGTGCGCTGCCCGAAACTGTCGTCGTGCAAACCGCCACCGGGGGATTTCACCATCTATTCCGTCATGCGGATGGACTGACAACCTCGACAGGCAGTCTCCCCAAGGACATCGATATTCGCGCGGAAGGCGGCTATGTCATTGCGGCGGGCAGCACGTTTCGCGATGGCACGTTCTATGATTTCAGAGGGCCGCAATCGCCGGCTAACTTTATCGCGGCCATAGCCGAGGCACCAGCCTGGCTTGTCGACACCATCCGCACGCCCAAATGCACGCCGCGGGATGACTACGCACCGGTCAACGACAAACGGCCGGCAGAGGCTGCTGAGGTCGAGGAGATGCTTTCCTTTATCGATCCGGATTGTAGCTACCAGGAGTGGGTGTCCGTACTCATGGCGGTCCACTCGGCGATCGGCGAAGCTGGACTCTCGATAGCGGACGCATGGAGCGCTGGCGGCTCCAAATACAAGAAGGGCGATGTCGCAACGCGATGGAAGGGCTTTACAGCCGGCAAAGGCGTGAGCGCATCAACACTAGCCGCGCTTGCTCGTGACGGCGGCGCTGATCTGTCGGAAATAGCCAAGAAGCATAGGAGCCCTCATCGTGACGTAACGCAGCCGATAGACCAGGACAAGGTCGAGGCGTTCGTGGCTAGAAACATCGGCAAAACTCCGCCTGTTTCGGCCAATGACAATGAGCCTATCAAGCCAATGGCGGACGCCGCAGATGAACCGTCGTCACTGCCTGTTGTCAATCCGATCGACTGGCACGGGCAGCCCATTCCAGAGCGTGAGTGGTTTATCGAGGGCCTAGTTCCTCACCGGCAGGTGACAATCTTGGCTGGCGATGGCGGCGTCGGGAAATCGCTGCTTGCTTTGCAGTTCGGCGCTGCGTCAGCGCTTGGTGTCGACACGGCGGGTTATAGTCCGGCTCAGGGAAGGGTTCTGTATCTGGGCGCGGAAGATGAAGAGGAGGAATTCCATCGCCGCCTCGCTGATATCGTCCGCGGTCATGGACGCCAGCTATCCGATCTTGGGGAATTCCGCCTGATACCAATGGCAGACGCTGACGCGCTTCTCGCTGTGCCTGACAAGGCAGGCGTAATGCAACCGACCAATGTATGGAGCCAGCTGTGCAATTTCGCACGGGACTTCCGACCCGCCCTGGTCGTCCTCGACACAGTTGCTGATCTTTTTGGTGGCGACGAAATCAAGCGTGGACAAGCCAGGCAATTCATCGGGATGTTGAGACGGCTGGCAATCGAGATCGATTGCTCGATCATCTTGCTTGCCCACCCGTCGCAGGAAGGTATTCGATCTGGCTCAGGTTCGTCCGGTAGCACCGGATGGAAGAACAGTTCGCGATCACAACTCTATTTCAGCCGACCAGATGGCGACAAGGAAGCGGACCCCGACATTCGTCTCTTGAGCACGAAAAAGATCAATTACGGCAAGGTCGGAAACGAGACGAAGTTGCGTTGGGAGCACGGGTGTTTTGTTGCGGAGACCGCTGGAGGTTCATCTCAGGCCATCGGGTTGATCAATCGCAAAGTGGAGAAGGTCTTTATCGAACTTCTCCGCACCTTCTCGAGGACAGGGCAGAACGTGGGCGCATCTGCGGGAACGAACTACGCGCCAGCCAAGATGGCAAAGCACCCTGCCGCGGAGGGGCACTCCAAGAAAGCACTTGAGGGCGCCATGCAGCGGCTTCTCGAGGACGGAACCATCAAGCTTGTTTGGGACGGACCTCCGTCTAAACCGAGGCAGAGATTGATGGTCAGCGCTGATGATTACGGCCGTAAGGAAGGAGACGAATGAGATTTCCACCGCGCTTCCACCACCCTTCCACCGCGTTCCACCGCACGTTCCACCTCTCCCCCTATAACCCCCCTCGAGGTGGAAGCACCTCGCGGTGGTGGAAGCCACCGCGGTACTCCCACGCTCTAAAAGGAGGAATTCAATGAGCAGACGAATTCGAACCGCCGAGCAGTCGGCCCGACGCGAGACGGCACTCGCCAAGGAAGCGCTGCTGACAGTGATCGCAGACAGCACAGCGCCGAGGGATCCATGGGCGCGATCCGAGCACTACAAACGGCATCTCGCCGACGCGCACCGAACAATTGAGACGTTGCAAAACCGGATCAAAGAGCTTGAGCAGCAATGCGCCGCTATCAAGCAAGATCGTGACTACAAGCTGTCACTATGCGTTACCCGTCGCGAAGCGGAGGAAGAGAGGCTAGCAGCTTTTCGATTGGCGAGAGGCAAGGCATCGATCATCGCGGAATGGCCGCCTGGCTGTCCCAACGAAATGTCAAATGAGATCGACAACATTCCAGACCCTAAGCCGAAGTGGACGAAATGACCAAAGCCAAAGATTTTTCGCAACTGTCGGCGCTGCTTGCCGAGCAAACCTCATCGCCGGCCAAGAAGGCCACAGTCACAAAGCTTCGCGTACCCGCTAACGACAACAAACCCGCCCGCCCACTCTTGGCATGGCCCGCATTCGAACGCCTTGCCCATCGTGGCGATCAAAAGCGGCTTTACGCTCTCCGGCATTGGAAGAATATGATCTTTCCGCAGCAGATCGCTGTGCCCGATGACGAGCAGCCATATGAACCAGAGTGCGCGATCGAGATAAGACCATCAGAAGCAGAGCTCCTTGCGGCCATCGGGAGAAGACCAATCGGCCGTGAACGCTGGGACTTCACAGGTGAGATGTTGAACTACTACGACGACAAACAGGAGCCAGGCACAGTATACCGCACCAACCGCAACGGCGTGCTGGAAGCGCAGATCGGCAATCTGACGTTTCGAAAAGGCGCTTTGGTTCAGTGGGGAGAAACGAGAAAGGGTGCGGCGCTAAGGCCTGTCGAACGTCCGCGCGGCATGAAGGGCGGCAACGCTGCTATTAGATCGGAATCGGCAATCAGGTCGTATCTGGACCTGAAGGGCGCGACGTCCCCATTCACCGCGGAACCGTACTCCCGCCCGATGTCGAGCGAGCCGGCAATTGGCGACTTCTATCAGCCGCTCCCCCGCCAAGAGCCAAGCAATAGTGACAGGCATGGTCGGTTTGGCGTCAGGGAAGCTCGCGCGGTCCTCCAACGGTTCGGCGTAGATGGAAGTATCCCGTTTGACATGCTGCCGTTTCCGGCCACTCGTTGCCCTACTGCCATTGTTGCTGGCGATCAATTCGTTGGTGGCGTGAAGCAGCCGAAGCCGACGGCCTCGGAACCCGCAGGACGCGAGCCTGAGTTTGTGAAACAGGTAGAGACGCTGTCATGGGTCGAATACCTTCGGCATCGCCTTGGTGATCATGCCAAGGTCCTCGATCTGGCTATCACCGATGCATCGGCGAAGAGCATCGGCATCGCTATGGGGAAGGGACCCGCGTACGCCGAGAAATGTGGTCCCGCTCTGATCGATGCGGCAATCGACGCATTGATTGCCGCCGACGAGACTGCTCGCGGGGAATTCACGCCAGCCGAAGAGAAAATCGCGGCGTAGTGTCCGGTCGGCTGGTGTTTCGCCTCGTATATTTATGAAGGGTTCAATTCCCAACGGCGTCTTCTGGCGCCGTTTTTCTTTGAGGCGCCGACCGATACGCGGACGTTGTAAACTCGCGAGATCGTCGGGTCAGCCTCGAAACCAAAAAGGCCGGCATTCGCGCCGGCCTCGTTTGTTACGACAACAGCTGGATCAACATGATTACCGCTGCGAGGAGTTGCGGTTCTAGCTCAACTTTGAAGCCTTTGCCGCGAATGTAGGTGAATCGCATGATCGATTCCTCGATACATGCCTAAGTACTCAGGCGGTTAAAGCCTGACGGATCCGTCCTTGATGACTGACGCTACTGCGTCACCGAATATGCGTAGCGAACGCTACGAAATAGGATGCGAGGCGTGCACACCTCGTTCTCCCAAACGGTTGTCGCTTTGCGCTTGGCCTTGAGGGCTGCGAGTTCCGATCCGCCTGAGGTTCAGCAGTGAACGTCGCTGATTCGCTGTAAAATGTCAACATGTTGTGTGAGCTTGGCAGCTGGTAGCTACATGTGCGCCTGCTAGGCGGCTCTCGGGCACTTATTTAGCATCACCTGGCGCTGCCTCCTCCAGCGACGGGCGATCCTGCGGCTGCCTCCCTTCGGGTTGAGGTGGCCGCTTTCGGTTTTTTTACTGGGTGCAAAATAGAAAATTCCGCCTTGAAGACCGAGGCTCACTTTCGTATTTTTGGACGTCAAACGGCCAAAACGCGGAGGTGAATCATGGCTCCTTCATATTTTGATCGCGCGGTATATGTTTACAATGTCCACTTCATCGAAGAGATCACGTGCCTCGAGGAGGTTTTCGATTTCCTCGACGATTGGCCAGAAGATCGGCGGGACCTAGCATACGATGCGCTCTACCGTGCGTGCCGAAAAGCGGCTGCGGGTTCGTTCCCGCTTGGAGCCGTCCGGGACAATTTTGAGATATTCGTCAAGAAGGCTGGTCTGCTTGCCGAGGTAGAGGACGTTCCAAACTTCTCTGTTCGCGATCGCGGCAGAAATGTGGGTGGCGCGTAAGCTCTATTTCATCTTGTTGGCCGCCCTGTCGCATGAGTCGCGATCGGAGCCATGCTGATTGATAATCCGCCTTGCGTCTGCGGTTGCGATCCCATGCTTGGTGGCAAAGAAAGCAACTTCGTAGGGTTTGCGTTCTGATAGTCCACGATCTGTATTGCCGCGCCTCTGGCTGTAGTCTGGCATCTGCGGTCTCCTTCGTTAGGGAACGGCCATGCCTCAATCGGTTCTAGACCGCCGCAGCGAAGAAGCAACTGAGTATAGGCGGCTCTACCGAACCGCCAGATGGCGCCGGATACGGCACCATCAACTATCACTCCAGCCACTTTGTGAATGGTGCCTTGAGCAGGAGATCGTCACGGTCGCTTCTGAAGTGCACCATTCGGACGGTGGGCACAAGGGCGACATCGATAAGTTCTGGAATGGACCTCTGATATCAACATGCAAACCTTGTCATGCATCCAGGGGGCAACGTGAAGACCTAGGGCAGGATGTCCTGCTGTTCGACGCGTCAGGCTGGCCGGTCTAGGTACCCCCCTTCAATGTTCAGGGCCTTCCTGGCGGTATACCGGTGGCGTCAAACAGCGCACGCATCCACAATTCAAAATATGACCCCTAGATTGGATACTTGAGCCATGGCGAGGCCGAGAACGCCTCGAGCCAAGGCGGCTGTTGAGGCTAGCGACAAGAAGAACCCGAAGCGGTTCAAAGGGCGGAACGAGCCCAAGGGCGATGCACCATTGGGACCACCGCCAAAGTGGGTTGTCGACACCGACACTATCAAGGCGAAGTCCGCTTGGCTGCTTTTTCAACGAGAGATCCCATGGCTCACGGAATCACACCGTATGCTGGTCGGGATGGCGGCCAACATTCAGGGACGCATTATGGCAGGCCAAGAGGTCGGCGTTCAGGCGATGAACCTATTGCGGCAGATGCTCGGCCAAATGGGGGCGACGCCGTCAGACGCCTCCAAAATCACGGTACCTGATGGCGACGACGAGAAAGACGACCTCCTCGACTGAGGGTGTGGCCCTGAAGCGTGTCAGCGATTATGCGCAGGCCGTCATCGACGGTTGCATTGTGGCTGGCCCTCACGTTCGGAATGCCTGTCGCAGGCATTTCTCAGACCTAGAGACTGGCGAAGCGCGCGGCCTCTATTGGGACGATGGAGCAGCCAATCGCGTTTTTCGGTTCTTCGAGGAGAAGCTGAAGCTTTCCGAGGGCCAGTTCGAGAACCAGCCGTTTCTCCTGGAGCCCGTGCAGGCATTTATCATCGGATCCGTGTTCGGGTGGAAGAGGGCAGACGGTACGCGTCGCTTTCGGCGCGCATACATCGAGGCAGGCAAAGGTTGCGGCAAGTCACCTCTAGTTGGTGGCATCGGCCTCTACGGGCTCATCGCCGATGGGGAGTCAGGCGCTCAGATCTACAGTGCCGCCGCGACGTCGGACCAATCCGGCATCCTGTTTCGAGACGCCGTCAAGATGGCCCGCAGATCACCGGATCTGCTTAGCCGAGTAAAGTTCAGCGGTGGTTTCGAACGCGAATACAACATCGCGCACCACCGGAGCCTTTCGTTTTTCAGGCCGCTTTCAAAGGAAGCGGGCAAGACTGGTTCTGGCCTGCGGCCGCACTTCGCCCTTTGCGATGAGGTGCACGAGCATCCCGGCCCAGAAATCATGCGCATGCTCGAGCGAGGATTTAAATTCCGACGCCAGCCTCTGCTCATGATGATTACGAACTCCGGCAGTGATCGCACTTCGGTCTGCTGGCAAGAGCATGAAGCCGCGATTGCCGTCGCTGCTGGCACGCCGACGCCAGACGAGGATTTCACATACGTCGGTGAGACGTGGCCTGGCAGCGACGATTATTTCAGCTATGTCTGCGCACTCGACAAGGATGACGACCCGCTTGAGGATCCATCCTGCTGGATAAAGGCCAATCCGCTTCTCGGCGTAACGCTGTCTGAGGAATACATCGCCGGCGAAGTCGCCAAGGCGAAGATGTTTCCGGCGGACGCACCAGGTATCTTGCGGCTCTATTTCTGCGTCTGGACAGACGCCAGCAAGGGATGGATGGCGAGACCCACCGTTGAGGCGGTTATGGCGCCATTCGATCCCGAAGAGCATGCAGACAAGCCAGTATTCCTGGGAATCGATCTCTCGTCATCTGACGATATGACCGCAGTCGCGGTCGTCGTTCCCACCGGACATGTCGCGGTGGCAAGGCCAGACGGCAGTTCCATTCTGCGACCCACCTTCGACGCTTGGGTGGAGTGCTTCACGCCAAAGGACACGCTGAAAGCGCGCGAGGCACGTGACAAAGCTCCATACAGTCAGTGGGTGAGGGACGGGTGGCTACATGCAATTCCCGGTGAAAGGATTCGCTACGACTATGTCGCCTATCGGGTCGCCCAGTTGGCTGCCAAGTACAGGATCCAAGCGGTAGCCTACGATTCATACGTCTACGGCGAATTTCGCAAGGAGTGCGATGCTCTGGGCCTTGAACTGACCCACGTCAGGCACCCACAAGGCGGATTGCGCCGCGCCCCTCCGGATCCGGCGCTCGTTGAGCGAGCGGAAGTCGAGGGATTGCCGGCTCCGGAAGGTCTGTGGATGCCAGGATCGATCGTAGAGGTCGAGAACATGGTCATCGACAAGCGCATCAGGATACGGAACAGCCCAGTCGTCATGACGGCGCTAATGGCGGCCGAACTCAGCGATCCTGACCCACTAGGAAACAAGTACTTGGTGAAGCAAAAATCGTATCGCCGTATCGATGCAGCGATTGGACTTTGCATGGCTGCGGGCGCCGCAATGGATGGTGCGCCAGAAGTTCAGAACGTCTCCTTCTGGGAAGTCCTTGATCCAAAAGCCGATTATGCGGCGAAAGCGGCCTGATTAGCCCATCGGGCAACCCCAATAAATAAGGAATGCCTGATGGGTATCATTGATCGGCTGCTCGGTCGGCAACAAAAATCCGTGACCTTCGACCCCGTATGGCTCGATTGGTTCGGTTCGCGTCAGTCTAAGGCGGGCGTTGCCGTCTCTTGGGAGCGGGCACTTGACGTCAGTACTGTGTTCGCTTGCCTTCGCGTCATTGCCAACGGCGTCGCGCAGGTGCCGCTGCAGGTCATGAAAGAGTTGCCCGACGGTAAGGGCGGCACGCCTGCGCTGGATCACCCGCTCTATAAGGTATTGAACCGGCGCCCGAACCAGTGGATGACGGCTTTCGAGCTCCTCGAGACCATGATTTTCCACGTTGCCCTGACCGGCAACGCGTTTTTCTACAAGAATATCGTCCGCGGACAGGTCAAGGAACTCATTCCGATCGATCCTGGTTGCGTCACGATCACTCGTAACAACGATTACTCGTTGACTTATCGGGTTGGTGGCCTCGACGGTCGCACTATGGACTTTCCGCAGTCTCTGATTTGGCACGTCAAAGGCCCCTCTTGGGATACCTGGCGCGGTTTGGATGCGGTTCGGCAGGCTCGTGAGGCTATCGGCCTGACGATTGCCACGGAGAACACGCAGGCAGAGATGCATTCCAACGGTTTGCAGGCGGCAGGCACGTATTCGACCGACCAAAAGCTTGATCCGGATCAGTACAAAAAGATTCAGGCTTGGATCGCAGCGCAAATCGGCGGAGCGAACAAGCACAAGCCGTTTGTCATCGATTCTGGGTTCAAGTGGACTCAGCAGACGATGACTGGCGTCGACGCCCAGCATCTTGAGACGCGAAAATTCCAGACTGAGCAGGTTTGCCAGTCTTTCGGCGTTTTTCCGCAAATGATTGGCCACGCAGGGCAGGCAATGACCTTCGCGAGCGCCGAGCAGGTGTTTCTGGCGCACGTTGTCCATACTCTCGGCCCGTGGTGGCGCAGGATCGAGGAATCGATCGACGCTAACCTGCTGGACGGCAAGGAGGACGAGGGATTTTGCGCCAAATTCAACGCAAATGGCCTCCTCAAGGGTGCCGCAAAAGACCGTAGCGAGTTCTATTCGAAGGCGCTTGGCTCCGGCGGATCGCCTGCCTGGATGACGCCGAACGAAATTCGCGCGCTCGAGGACATGAATCCGATCGCCGGCGGCGACGAATTGCCGAAACCGACCAGCGTCGGCGGCGCTCCAGCGCCAAAGGTGCCGAAGGACGGCCAACAGGATCCAAAAACATGACGATAAAAGGTGTTGGTGCCCTTGAGCACCGCAGTTTTGGCCTTGTAGAGGTAAAAGTCGCCGATATCGCCGAATCTGATGGCGAAATGACGTTTTCCGGCTATGGCGCGGTGTTCAATAACGTTGATGCTGGCGACGACCTCATTCTGAAGGGCGCCTTTACCGAAACGATCAAAACCGCGAAATCGACCGGAATTTGGCCAGCTATGCTGTCTCAGCATGGCGTTTATGGCACAGAAATGACCCCGATTGGCGTGTGGACCGAGATGAAAGAGGACAATATTGGCCTCTACGTCGAGGGAAAACTCGCCAATACCGAGCGCGGCCGCGAGATTTACGAGCTTCTGAAGATGAAGCCGCGCCCAGCCGTTTCTGGCCTGTCGATTGGCTATCGCGCAAAGGAGTGGACGCTCCGCAGCACACCGAACGAGCCACGGCGCACGCTGAAGGCCGTTGATCTGCTGGAATGCAGCGTTGTGACGTTCCCGATGAACGGCAAGGCCCGCATTCTGAGCGTCAAATCAGAGTTCAACCCGCGAGAAATCGAAGACGGCCTGCGCGAAGCAGGTCTGTCGCGGGCGGACAGCGTGAAAGCTGTAGGAGTCTTCAAAAGCATGCTGCTTCGCGATGAAGCAGAGCCGGACACGGATCTTCGTGATGAAGAGGAAGCGGCAAAAAAGAGCGAGGCTGAGCTCACTGAGTTAGCTGAGCGCATCAAGGCGCTGATCGCCTGACGGCGGCACGCTCTAAAACCACACACCATCATCAGGAGATCACTATGGCCGATTCAGCCATCGAAAAAGTTATGACCGCGTTTGAGGAGTTCAAGTCGACAAACGACGCGCGCCTCAAGGAGATCGAGAAGAAGGGCGTTTCCGACCCTGTGACCGCAGAGAAGCTCGGTCGCATCGAAGGCGATCTCGCCAAGCTTGAGGATATCAACCAGAAGCTTGCCGCCGCCGCCATTGAGGCAAAAAAGGAAAAGGAACACGTAGACGAGCTTGAGCAGAAGCTCAATCGTCTTTCTCTCTCCGGCTCGTCGGATCCGGCAGTTCGCAAGCTCGAAATGAAGGCGAAGGCCAATGTCTGGGCTCGTGCGGTATTCGACGCATCCGTTCGGGGCCAGACTAATATCTCTGCCGAGCAGCAAAAAGCCCTGGCTGACGTGGTCGCCGAATACAAGGCGATGTCTGTCGGCAACGATACGACTGGCGGTTATCTGGCTCCGATGGAGTACGTCCGAGAAATCATCAAGGGCGTTACCGACATTAGTCCGGTTCGTACGCTCGCTCGCGTTCGTCAGACTGCGTCCAAGTCGATCCAGATCCCGAAGCGCACTGGCCAGTTCGCTGCTCAGTGGGTTGCTGAACAGGGCTCCAAGTCCGAGACCGACGGTCTGCGTTACGGCATGTGGGAAATTCCGACCCACGAGCTCTTCGCACTTATCGACATCTCGAACCAGAACCTCGAGGACAGCGCATTCAACATGGAAGCTGAGATCAGCTTCGAAGCCACCGAACAGTTTGCTGTCGCTGAAGGCGCCGCCTTCGTTTCGGGCAATGGCGTCGGCAAGCCGGAAGGCTTCCTCGTCGCTGCTGGCGTTTCTGGTAGCAACTCCGGTACCGCCGCCACGATCGCTGATGTTGATGGCCAAGCCGACGGCCTTCTCAAGCTGAAGTACGGCCTCAAGACCGCTTACGCTCGTAACGCCGCGTGGGCGCTTAACCGCACCACGCTCGGATCCGTGCGCCGTCTCAAAACGGCGGAAAAACAGTATCTCTGGATGCCAGGCATTAACGGCCAGCCGAACACCATCGACGGCGACCCATACGTCGAAGTTCCGGATATGCCTAACGAAGGCGCTGGTGCAACTCCGATCGCATACGGCGACTTCGCCCGCGCATACACGCTGGTTGATCGCATTCAGATGGAAATGCTCCGCGATCCTTACACCCAGGCAACGAGCAGCAACGTTCGCTTCATCTTCCGCCGTCGCCTCGGCGGTCAGGTTGTTCTGGCTGAAGCTATCCGCAAGCTGACCTGCTCCACCTGATGAGCCAACAGCGGGCGCCCACTAAGGGCGCCCATTTCCACACTTGAAGGAGATAGCCTGATGGCTTCCAAAGACACCTATGACAATATCAAGGTTGCCTCCACGGTCGTTCCGGCCGTGAACGCTGGCAACGTCACCGGCACCACGGTTGATACTGCTGGCTTCGAATCTGCAACGCTCGTCGTCAACGTCGGCGCGGTTGCTGGTTCGGGCAACGTTACGCTCAAGCTGCAGCACAGCGACACGACGGTCGATGGCGACTTCGTTGACGTACCTGCTGCACAGCTGCTCGGCACGATCCCTGCCGCTCTGGTCGCATCGACGATCTACAAGCAGGGCTACCTCGGCGCAAAGCGTTACGTCCGCGCCAAGGGCACGCTGAACAGTGGCACTTCCGTTGCTTACAGCGCTGAGTTCGCGCTCGGCCACGCTCGCAGTAAGCCGGTTGCCTAATGCATAGAGTTGTTTATAGGCGATAATTCGCCTATATATGGCATGTCCGGATAGCCCGACGGGGCGAAAAGTGTATGTCCATGCGCCTGCCGGACGCCTACATCATGGACGCAAGATTGGACACCTTGCATGAATGATTTCTACGTTTACGCGTGGCTGAGGCCGTGCGGAACCCCATTTTACATTGGCAAGGGCGCGCGTGACCGCGACAAGGATGAGGGCAATCGCAACCCTGTCTTTGCGCGTATCGTCGCCAAAATTCGCCGAGATGGACATGAGCCTCGAGTTGTTCGATGGCAAAGCGGTCTGCGCGAAGAAGACGCCTTTAAGATCGAGCGTGAGTACATACGCCTCTTTGGTAGGGCTGACAAAAACAACGGCGTGCTATGTAACCTTACGGATGGCGGAGAGGGACAGTCTGGAGCCATAGTCTGCGATGAGACGCGCGCAAAACTTGCAGCGGCTCGCGTCGGAAAAGTCCACGCGCAGAAAACACGTGAGAAAATTTCAGCGTCCAACCGACTTCGTCAAGTGTCTGAGGAAACCAGAGCTAAGATCAGCAGTTCCCAAATAGGGAGGGTCTTCTCTGATGATGAGCGATACAGGCTCGCCTCTGCGCAGCGTCTAAAGCCGCCGAGAGGAATGTTCAAGGGTATCACGTTTGAGAAAGACGTGGGCAAGTGGGGCGCGCGCATTCAGATCGGAACCAAGACTAAAAATCTTGGTCGATTCACCACAGCGGAACTTGCGGCTGCCGCTTACGACGCAGCCGCGATCAAATCGTGGGGTATGGGTAATTGCTATTTAAATTTCCCGCCCGCGAATACCAATAGAGAGGGCTCTGCAGTTGCTTCATGAAGTGATTCGGCCGTTCCCATGCTCATGGGACGGGATAACGCTTACCGATCTTTCGGTCGGAGAAACGCACGACTTCGGCGCTATGGCCGATGGCCTACTGGCCGAAGGGTACATCAGGGCGGTTGACGCTGCCGCAGAAAGTGATGGCGAACCCGCCGTAAAGCCTGCAAAGAGGGCGAAATAACATGAGTTTGCGCCTTGTGACGCCGGCATCGGCGACTATCGTGTCGTTGGCCGAAGCCAAGGCGCATCTCCGCGTCTTTCACGATGACGAAGACACCTACATCAATGGCTTGATCGCCGCTGCTCAAGACTGGTTGGCCGGCGAAAAGAACTGGCTTGGCAGATCCGTTTGCGAGCAGGACTGGGAGTTGACGCTCAGCGCGTTCCCAGTGGGCAAGATCAGCCTGCCAAAGCCACCGCTCGTTGCTGTCACGGCTGTTCTTTACACGCCTCCCGGCGGATCCGAAGTGCATTTGGCAACCTATCGCGAGTTCGACGCTGGCGTTGCTGACGGCGGGTACATCCTGCCGGCCATCGGCGAGGCATGGCCGACAACGAGCGGCGAGCCGAACTCTGTACGAATTCAGTTCACCGCTGGCTTTGAGACTGTACCCGCTTCGATCAAGAACGCGGCGCTGCTGCTCATCGGTCACTGGTTCGAGCATCGCGAAGCGGCCGCCGAAACAAAGATTACCGACCTGCCAATGGCGGTCGACGCACTGCTCATGCCCTACCGGGATTGGTCAGTGTAGAGGAGCACCCCATGTCAATTTCAGGTGGTCTGCTGACGCACGGCAAGGCGAAGGAATCCATGCTGACGGCGGTGGTTACCCGCTCTGACGGCACGATCGAGAACCTTGGAACCATTGCGTATTACAGCAAGAATCCGCTGCGGCGCCTGCTTTGGCAGCTGCGCAAGTTAATGAAGGCCGCATAACGGCCAGCCCACCCGCCCTTCGGCAAGGCGCATGGCCCGCAGTGATTGCGCGCCCTTCCTTCTAATGGAGCCTCCTTTATGGTCTCACAGGTTCAGAACGCCGGTCTGGCGCGCATTACATCGCTTCTTGCTGCCGCCAACTGGTGGCTGGGCTGGGGCACTGGGTCGGCTGCTGCGAAGACGGCAACCAACGTTACGGCACCAGGTGAGGCTCGAGTAGCAGCTACGGCTGCGCAGGGCACGACGACCGTCACCAACGACAAACTCGTGCTGACCGCTACCATTACGGCTTCCGCTACGCGCGCGATTACTGAGGTCGGCGCGTTTGATGCTGTGTCGTCAGGTAACATGGACATGTACGCGGATTTTTCGGCCATCAATTTGGCCTCTGGCGATTCCATAGCATTCACTTTTAATACGACGTTCAGCTAAAAAGGGCGGCTAGATGGCTGCGGCGTTTCGTTCTATTGCGAGCACGACGTATGCGAGCCGCACCAATACTGTTGTCGCGACGCCGGCCGGGATAGTCGACGGCGATATCTTGATTGCTATGGTGTTCGTCGGCTCTGCTGGGGCCAACTCTGCACCAACGGTTACGCCTCCTTCTGGCTTTACGCAGATCGGGACCGCATCAAACGGCAACGACGGCGGGAACTTCAACGGGAAGCTATTTCTCTTCTGGAAGAGGGCGGCCAGCGAGAGCGGCAGCTATACGTTCACACATACGACGGCCAGCAGCCAAGGCGCGGTTCTAGCTGTATCCGGCGCGATTACATCAGGGTCGCCGGTTGATGTCTTCTCGAGCAATGCAGGCGCAGGATCGACATCCACGGCAACGGGCGTCACGACGACGGCGGCCGACGAATTGCTGCTGTATCTGGCGCACAATTGGGAAGGCGTCGGCGGCCTAACCGCCCCGACAGGCTTCACTGAACAACTAGACAGCCTAGTCTATGCGGCAAACGCTGTGCAGGCTACCGCTGCAGCAACCGGCAACAAGACGCAAGCGAACGGAAACACCACGGGCGATGGCCGGTGGGCTGCCTGGCTTGTTGCAATCAAGACAGCGACTGGCGGCGGCCCGGTCACGACTCCGCAGACGGTGAGCGCGACGAGCGCAACGGCAGTGGCTGCCAGTAAGCGGGCCGGTAAGGTTGTCGCTGTTGCGTCTACTGGCGCTATTTCGGCCGTTAAGCGTGCCAACAAGGCGGTTGCTGCTGTTGTGGCAAGTGCTGTTTCGGCAACGAGACGGGCAAATAAAGCGGTAGCAGCAGCGTCGGCAAGTGCAACCATAATGGCGCGCGCAGTCGGTAAGGCCATAGCGGCCACTTCAGCAACGTCGGCAGCAGCCAATGCTACACGCGCCTTCCTGAAGACGATAGCCGTCACTGCAGCAGCCAGTGTGACGCTCACCAGGCGGGCGGGGAAGGCCATCGGAGTTGCGTCTAGCGGCGTTGTTTCGGCAGCCAAGACGACCACAAAGACGCTAGCCGCATCTGCCGCTTCATCGGTCGCTGCCACTGTTATCAAGGCGAGGTCTGTCGTCATCAATGCAACCACGGCCAGCGCGACCACCATACGGCGGGCAGTCGGCAAGCAGCTGGCTATCACAGCCACCGGCGCCATCACCATACGGCGAGCGGTAGCCTTCACGGTCGCCGCTACGGCCTCTGCCAGCGCGACAACAACCAAGGCAATCGCCAAGGCGCTAGCGGTCCCCGCTGGCTCGCTGGTGGCGTTGGTCAAGTCAACGAGTGCCGCGGTTGCCTTCGAGATCACACGGCGCGTTGTGGCGGTTTTGGGCGAGCTTCGGGCCGTGTTTGTGTCCACTGAAACGCGATCTGTTTCGGTGGTTCCAGAGTCACGCACCGTCAGCGTCACGGCTGAATCAAGAGGAGTTACGGCCGATGGCGCTTAGCTTTCCAGCCAGCAAAGACCCGGATGATGTGGCCGACTACCAAGTAGATTGGGCCGCTTTCCTCGGCACAGATACCATCACCACGTCGACTTGGATTGTGCCCGATGGGCTCACCAAGAACAGCGATGGCAAATCAAGTACAGCGACAACCATTTGGCTTTCTGGCGGCACGGGCGGGGCATTGTACCTCCTCGTCAACCGTATCGTAACAGCCGGCGGGCGCACCTACGACCAGAGCGTAAAGCTGAAGGTCAAGGATCGGTAACAACCCCCAGAGCGTGAAGCTCAAGATAAAGGCGAAATAAGATGACGGCACTATCGATTACAGCGGCCAGCGTGGTCGCCGGAAGCAACGCAGTTCGCGATTCTGGTATCGCGGGCGAGGTGATCACCGCAGGGCAGGCGATCTACGTCAACTCCACAACGAACCGTGTGATGCTGGCCGACACCAACTCGGCAACGGCAGAGGCTCGCGTCGCCAAGGGTATCGCACTGAACGGAGCCGCAGCGGAGCAGCCCGTCGCCTACATCAAGGAAGGCGATCTCACTGTCAACGCAGTCCTCACGAAGGGCGTAGGCTACTACCTCGGCGGAACTGCTGGCTCCATCGTCCCCGTAGCCGACCTTACGACTGGCGATTACACCTGCTTCCTTGGTATCGCCAAGAGCACGACCGTACTGGCCATCAAGATCCAGTCCGCAGGCGTTTCGATCTAATGCCGTGGGTTCGCTTTGTTCAGGATTTTGACTGGCGAGCCACGCCGGCCGTCACGTTGGCCTACAAGGCGGGCACCATCGCAATCGTGACGACGCCATGCGCGCTGGCCGCAAAGGCTGCTGGCAAGGCTGAAGCCGCACAGAGGCCAAAGGGTGAGAAATGACCGACAAGCGAGGCGCTGGCAAGCTGCGCGAAAAGCTGCTCTTCCAGCGCCGCGCTATTGTTTCGGATCCTTATGGTAACGAGCAAGTCGGTGATTGGGAAACCCAGTTCACAGCAGCTGCCGACCTTATCCCGCTCCGTGGCGGCGAGCCGGTGCTCGCGGCACGCCTCACTGGCGTCCAGCCGTTTATCATCCGCATCCGCTCGTTTGCGGCCGCGCTGGCCGTCGATCCCTCTTGGCGGGCGGTAGATGCACGGCAGGCATCACGGATCTTCAACATCACAGCGGCCGTCGATCCAGACAATAAGAATGCCTGGATCGATATGATGGCAACGCAGGGAGTGGCGACGTAATGGCGCTCAAAGTCCGCGTTCAGGGCCGTGCCCAGTTGACCAGAAACTTGCAGGCAGTTGTCCCTAAGGCTCTGGTTTACGCAGCGGAAGCAAACCTGAAGATTGCCGAGGAAGTTGCTGACAAGATTAGAGATGTTGCTCCTCGGGGCGCAACGCTCGAATATGCAGAGTCCCTGCGGGGTGACTTCCTAAAGAACAATCCGAACGCGCTCGACTTCAGCAAGAACCCTACGAAGGACAAAGACGCTGCCGGCCTCTTTGCTCAGTGGATTTGGCGCTTCCTCGAGTATGGCACGGCTCCGCACAACACGGCAGCAGGCGGCGGAACGGTTAAGGGGCGCTCTGATTTCCATCAAGGAATCGGAAACATCCACCCCGGCACGCCAGCGCAACCGCACATCTTCCCCACGATGCGCGCTTTCAAGGCTACGGCAGCCAAGATCAAGCGGGCGGCAATCAATAAAGCCTTCCGAGAGTTCAACGGGAAATAGCAATGGCGAGCGCCGAGTTGGAACTACAGGGCGCGTTCGTTTCGCGCCTTAAGGCTGACGCGCCCCTTACGGCGCTGATCAGCGGCAGGGTCTACGATCAGTCGCCTTCGCCGGTGACTTATCCATATGTGACGATCGGAGAGGCTCAGACGCTACGCGATGACGCCACGTGCGTGTCCGGCGGAAGGGTCTATCTGACGCTTCACGCATGGTCTACGGCGGTAGGCTTCCCAGAGGTTCGTCGCGTCGCGGATGCGGTCGTCGAAAGCCTGCATCTGGCGCCGATATCGTTGGCGACCAATCATCTTATTTCACTAAGCCACCGACAGACGCGGGTGTTTCGCGATTCTGACGGCATCACTTCGCACGCGGTCATCGATTTCGTTGCCTACGTCGAAAAGCCGACTGCGTAGCGCGGGCGGCACAACCAACGCGCAACCGCGCTAACCCTACATGAAAAATTAGGAGACTATAATGGCATCAGTCGGTCAGGTTCTCGGCAGAACCCTGCTTATCCAAATAGGCGATGGCGGTTCGCCCACGGAGACGTTCACAAATCTTTGCGGCCTGAAAACCCGCAGCTTCAACATGTCGGCAGGTGAAGTCGACACGACCATTCCGGACTGCGCAAATCCTGGCAACGTTGTTCAGAAGACCAGCCGCCCCGGCATTGCAAACCGCACCTTCACCGGTTCTGGCGCTTACGTTGCCGGCGCAAACATGTCCGCGTTCATGACCAATGTCATAAACGCAACGGCATTCAACGCCAAGGTCATCGTTCCTGGTCTCGGGACCTTCACCGGCAGCTTCTTTGTCACGGACTTTAGCGCGAGTGGCGATGTCGAGCCGAACATGGAGTTCAGCGCGACCTTCACAGCCGCCAACGTTCTGACGTTCGTCGCTGAAGCCTAATCCCTACATTGAGGAGAACACATGACTGAATACAAGTACCCGGTAAACGAGGCGCGCGGCGAAGCGCGCCTCATCATCGACGGCGTCGAGCTCGTTCTTGCTGCCACGATGGGAGGCCTTTCGGCCGTTTCTACTCGGCTGCAGTGCAAGTCGCTCAACGATCTGTTCCTGCGCCTTTCTGGCGTGGAGGCGGCTGCTACCGTCGCAGGCATCGAGCTTCTGACGATCAAGGGCAACGCGATCGAAGCAATCACGAAGCTCAAGCTGAAACACTTCCCGTTGTGCGCTGCTGCATTCTCCGCGGTACTCGCTCACCATTTCGAGGACGAAGAGGGAAACGTGGAAGCCGCCGACGAGGCGGCGTAGACAGCGAGCCGGTCGATGATGACCGGCCATTCCCTTGGCGACAATGGATGCGACTAGGGATTGGCGGCTTGAAATGGCGACCAGCCGACTTCTGGGATGCGACGCTTACTGAGTTCTTCGAGGCCATCAACGGCCACAACGAGGCGCAAGGCGGCGAGACTGAATCGGACGCTCCGAAGGCGAGCGAGATTGACGCGCTGGTGGCGAAGTACGGCCAGTAGCACCTAGCCCGTCACCGCGCGGGCTTTTCTTTTTTATAGGGCGGGCCATGGCTGACAACGACAACAATCTAGTCTTTACCGTCAGTTCGGACATGTCCGCAGCCCAGCGCGGGCTGAGCAAATTCGTTACTGACGTCGGCACGTCGACTGCGCAGATCGCGAAGAAGTTTGAAGCGGCTGGCGCCCAGATCGACAGATCCACAACTGCGCTTCAGACCCGCATCAACATGGTCGTCGGCCTCGGATCCAAGGCCACCAAGGAGTGGACCGGCGCGCTCGCCGACCAAGGCAAGGAGCTTGAAAGGCTTCGAGCTCGATACAGCCCGCTGTTTGCAACGCTCAACAACTACAAGACTGCCGTAGCCGAAATAAAGCGCGCGCACGCCATCGGAGCCATTTCTGCTGGCGAGATGACCGCAGCGCTAAGCAGGGAGCGGCAAGCCGCACTTGCATCGACGGCCGCGATCAAGGGCCGCAATTCGGCACTTGTGGCTGCCAACGATTCCGCTGGTGGCGTCGGCTCACGTCGGCAGGTTCTTGGCTACCAGGCGTTCGATATCGGGCAGGGCCTCGCCTCTGGCATGCCGCTTGGCATGATCGCTGCCCAGCAGGGTCCGCAGATTGCACAGCTTTATGCTGGCAATGGTGGCGTTAAGGGCGCGTTGAAGGACGTTGCGGCCATCGCTGGAGCAGCCGCTGCTTCAGTTGGTGCTCTGCCATTGGCATTGGCCACAGCCGGCGCGGCAGCCCTTGCGTATTTCAAGCTGACAGAAAAGTCGGCTAAAACTGTCGATGAGGTGCTCAAGGAGCACAGCGAGAATATCAAGGCGCTTGGCGATGCCTATGGTGTCGCGGAGGAAAAGGCCAAGGCATACACTGCCGCTGACCGCGCCGTCGCGACTGCGGCCACGCATGGCAGCCTTGAGGACCTCAACAAGAAGCAGGTGGAGGCCGCTCGCGAGCTTCGCAAGCAGTTCGGCAGCATGCAAGCCCCGGGCAGGGGCGGGCAGTCATTCTTCAACCTGTTTCCAGACTACAAGCCATTTGCGGGCGCCTTTCAGGATCTCGACAATGGCATCCGCAAGGGCCGCGTTGAGGGCGAGAAATTCATCGATGCGATCTCCGAGATCGCGCGGATCAACCCGCAGTACGATGAGTTCGCCAACAAGATCCTGAAGTCTGCCAAGCAGTTCCTTCAGCTTAATACAGAGGTGTCGAAGACAAAGGATCTGCTTACGCAGATCGGTACGCTTTCGCCTCTTGATCCGCTAGGCGTGTTTAACCCGCAGCGGGCGCTGGATGAGAAGGCGGCACGGACGCCGTCGCAGACGCAGCAGTTGCAGGCGCAACGTGAGGCAATGCGGCAGCAAGCCTTTGCCAGAACGGTGGCTGAACGTGAAGCTGCCGCTAAGGCGTCCGCCGCTGCACAGTACAACCCAGACGAAAACCCGACCGATCGCGAAAATCGTATCGCGATGGCAGGATATCAGGCTCGGCTGGATAGTGAGCGTCAGCTTGCCGACGCACAGCGCGAGCGCGAACGCGGTCTGGCGCGGATCCTGCCTGATCAGCAGCTTGAGATTGACCTCATAGGCAAGACCGGCGGTGCCGCTGTTGCGCTCCGCAAGGAATACGAACTGATCAGCGCCCTCAAGGAAGAGGCTGCGCGGAATGGGACCAAGGTAGACGACGCGGAAATAGCCGCGATCAAGGAGAAGGCAAAGCAGCTTGGCCAGCTGACCGACACCTACAATAAGCTGAAGTTGCAGCAGGATTTGCTTCTGGATGCGCGTTTCAACTCGCTATCCAAACAAGACCAGCAGATCACCACGGTCCTGCGTCAGTACGGTCTGTCGGAAGATCTGAACAGCAACGAAGCCGGAGCGATACGCAGATCGCTGAATATCGAGGATGCACGCGAAGAGCTGAAATCGTTCTTCGGTGACTTCAAGGACGCGCTGCTCAATAACGGCGGTGACATCGGAAAGGCGTTCGCGGAATCCATCAGCAATGCACTGCTGAACTCTGCATCGAAGATCTGGGACAAGTGGATTGACCAGTTCGTCAATCAGCTGATCAGTTCCGTCACTGGCAACGCAAGTTCTGGTGGAGGCAACAGCGTTGGCTCCGCGATCGGCAAGGCGATTGTCGGAGAGGTGTCCAGCAAGGCGCCGGTTACTCCGGTGACGCGCGCGCCGCTAGGCGACATTGCATCCTACATCAGCGATGCAGCCATCAAGCGCGGTATCGATCCAGATATTGCTCTCCGCGTTGCTAAGTCTGAGGGCGGGCTGAGTAGTTGGAATATGCAATCCAACTATTTCAAGAACGGCGTGCAAGAGCAGTCCTTTGGCCCATTTCAACTGTACAAGGGCGGCGGGCTCGGCAATGCCTTCATGGCGAAGACGGGGCTTGATCCAGCCTATGCCGCCAACGGTCCTGCTGGCGTCGACTTTGCGCTAGATTATGCAAAGAAGAACGGCTGGGGCGCTTGGTACGGGGCTGGAAAAGCTGGAATCGGTGATTTCGAAGGTATCAACGCTAGTGTTGATAAGTTCTCAAAATCGCTAGGCGGCGCAAGCGAAGCCATCAATGTTCAGTTCAGGCGCACCACAGATGCGGCATCGGGACTGGGCAAACTGGCGACGTCTACCGACTCGGCAACCGACGGCCTCGGGCAGTTAGGAACTGGCCTCAATAATTTCGGCCAGAAGCTATCGACGTCGTTCTTCCCCAACGCGCCTACCGGCGGCGGCGGGGGTGGTTGGTTGTCGGCTCTCTTTGGCGGAGCGTTCGTACCAAATGGCGCGCAGGCAACCCTTGCTGCTAGCGGCGGCATCGGCCTCTACGCCGACGGTGGTCACGTATCCGGCCCTGGCGGGCCGACAAGCGACGACATTCCGGCGATGCTGTCCAACGGCGAGTACGTCATCAACGCATCAGCAACCCGCCGTCACAGGCGCCTGCTTGATGCGATCAACTCCGGCTCGATCGCTCGCTTTGCAAGCGGCGGTCTTGTCCGTTCTGGCTCTGTCCGCGCAGGCGGCGCTGGTTCTGGTGGTGGCGTTGTCGTCAACATCCAGAACAACACGTCGTCCCAGATCAAGCAGCAGTCGAAAGAGACGGCAAACGGCACGCAGATCGACGTCGTCATTGACGAGTTGGTCGCTGACAAGATGTCGACGCCTGGCTCTCGCTCGCGCGTGGCGATGTCCTCGCAATTCGGTCTGAAGGGAGGCCTTGCAAGACGATGACAGTTCCCGTTTGGCCATCGACCCTGCCGTGCTTCTTTACGGCCACGTCATATGAAGAAGGGGGCGCAGACAATGTTCTGCGTTCCCAGAACTCTATCGGCCCGGCGAAGTCTCGGCGACGCACGACCGCGAACGTTTGGACGCAGAGCGGCCAGATGACCATGACCTATGCCCAGTACAACACGTTCTGGAACTTCGTGAAGACCGATCTTCTGGATGGAGCCAAGGCGTTCACATTCAAGAACCGGCTTGGCGGCGCCAATCTTCTGGTCCGCATGCGGGAGCCGCACAAGGCCAACCTCGACGGCAACATGTGGCACGTGAATTTCTCACTCGAAGTCCTCCCCTAACAAGGAAACAGCATGGCCCGCAACCTGTCGCCCGGCTTCATTGCCGGGCTTTACTCGCAGGAATCGGACGAGGTCGTTATTTGTCTCCTTACGGTGACACATGAGGATCTCGGCGCGCCGATCTACCTCTCGAGCGATCCAACGACACGACTTTCTGACGACCCGCTCGTCTACGGCACGGTGAGCCGCGGCAATGAATATCTGTTCCTGCCGTTCGAGTTCACGCTGCCGGACGACAAGAGCGACAGCCCGCCGCGTGTTCAGCTGAGCATGGACAATACGGATCGGTCGTTGGTGGCCATTCTGCGCAGCATCGCGACGCCGGCCAATATCCAGGTTGAGCTCGTGCTGGCGTCCGATTTGGACACGGTCGAGATCCAGCTGCCAGCTTTGCAGTTGTCCGACGTCACCATGGACGAAGGCAAGATCTCGGCGACGCTGGTGGCTGATGCGCTCATCAACGAGCCGCACCCGGCGCAGTTGTTCACGCCTGGTAGTTTCCCAGGGTTGTTTTAAAGGAGCCCACAATGACGAAGACTGATCCACGCCGCCTTCTGTTGGCCGCCAATGTTCTCTTCCAGGACGAAGCCGTGAAAGCGATATCAAACGGTTTCAGGCACGAACCCGATGTCGACGTAATCATAACGGAAGCGCTGGAAGTCTGGCTCAAGGACCAATGTGGTGTCACCACTGATGATGCCGAGGCGTTGGAGGTTGCCGCCGGCAAACACGGGCTCGAACTCCTTGGGCTGCATGTCTCCGATCGCGTTTCCGAATACGTTGCTGCATCCGCTCTCAAGTGGATGGCGAAGTTTTTGCAGCCGGAACTTTGCACCCTCGTCGCGGCGTCTACCTCCGCTTCAGATCTGGCTTTGCCGGCTGCACAGCCGCCGCTGGCTTGAGGGACGCCGTTAACGCCGCAACGGCCTTTTCCAGCTTTGCCACTCGTTGTTCGAGTGCGTCAATTCGCTCTGCGTCACTCATGTCAATCAACTCCTTGAGCATGTGGGTGAAAGGTGCGGCGGTGGCCGTACCCGTTCCGCAACCATGGCCTGAGTCCCAATCAACTACAAGCTCTGGTACTCCAATGGAACAGTTCATCGGCATCCCCTACGTGCCCCACGGGCGCGAATACACCGGCGCGGACTGCTGGGGCATCCTGTTTCTCTATTATCGCGACGTGCTCGGCACTCCGGTGCCGGCATATTCCGCTGAGATGGATGCCAGAGAGTTTCGCCACCGCGATATCGGCCCGCTGATTGCCGAGGAGCGCGATAAGCACTGGCGGCAGGTGGAGACGCCAGCCGTCGGCGATTGCGTGCTGATGCGGGCAGGGCGGCATGACAGCCACGTCGGCGTCTTCCTCGGCCAAGGTAGGATGCTTCACAGCGAAGGGCCGGATCCGTCCGTGATCGATCGCATTGGCGACATGCGCTGGAGAAACCGCATCTCCGGCTTCTATCGGCTCAATCAATAAGGCTTAAGCTATGCAGCTTGTACCAGCAACGGCGCCGGTGGAAATCATCGCGCCCGGCGAAGACGTAGACGTTTATCTGCGCCGCTCGCCGCTGCGCCAGCAGCGTGAGCACGTGCGAGTACCGGCTGGCCTGTCTGTTGCCGAGATCATTGAGCATTGCGAGATCGAGCCAAGCAGACTGTACATCACCATCAACGGCCACTCGATCGAGTTCAAGAACTGGGCTCGCGTTCGCGTCAAGGCTGGTGCTGTTGTCTCGATTGTGAAAGTGCCCGGCAAGGGTGCTTTGCGTTCGATTTTGGGTGCGATCGTCGCGATTGCTGCGGCTATCTTTGCTCCTTATCTTCTTAGCGCGTTTGCCCCAGCATTGGTCGGCACTGCGGCTGGCACCGCCATAACAGGCGCGATCGCCGCCGGCATCACCATCGCTGGCTCGCTGGCAATCAACGCTCTATTCCCTGTCGCCAAGCCTCAGCAGCAGGCCGAGGACAAGACCAAGACGCTCTATTCTATCGGCGGCTCGGTAAACGAAAACCAGCAGTACGGTGCCGTTCCAGAGATCTTCGGAACGCATCGCATCTCGCCGCCATACGCGGCCGGCTCCTACACGGAAATCGTTGGCGACGACCAGTATCTTCGGCAGTTGTTCGTTGTTGGATATGGTCCGGTCTCAGTTAGTGACATTCAGATCGCGGAAACGCCGATCAGCAAGTTCGATGGCGCGACTGTCGAGGTCATTTCCAACCACCTGACACAATCGCCGACGCTCTACACCAAGCCTGTCTATGAGGAATCCGTAAGCGTCCTTCTAGACTACGCTAGCAGCTGGGTTCAGCGCACGACTGCGGACAATGTCGACGAGGTTTCTGTCGATGTGAGCTTCCCGAATGGCGTCTATCAGATCAGGAGCTCCAACGGTCAGCGAGCAAATTACTCGGTCACGATTGAGGTTCAGCTTGCTGCTGCTGGCTCTGGCGCTTGGGTTTCAATGGGGAACATTGTCATCACGGCTGCCTCTGCGCAGGCTATCAGGCGTTCAATAACGTCGACAGTAGCTCGCGGGCAGTATGACGTCCGGATGAGAAAGGCGTCGCCGGACAATCCGACCGTCGACGACACTGTCTCCGAGACTGCGTACTGGACGGCACTCCGCGGCAGGCGCAATGAGCCCGTGATCAAGTTCAGCAAGCCGCTGACGCTGATCGCTCTGCGTATCAAGGCGACCAACGAACTTAACGGCACGGTCAACCAGCTTAACTGCATCGCCAGCCCTCGGATCCGCTCATGGAACGGCTCTACTTGGGTCGCCAACCAGATCACCCGCAACCCGGCTGACCACTTCCGGCAGGTCTTGCAGGGCAATGCCAACGCTCGGCCGGTTGCAGATAACTCGATCGATCTTGAGAGCATCCAGGATTGGCACGCATACTGCAAGGCGCATGGCTTCGCCTACGACAAGGTTTGCAGTGATCAGGTGTCGGTATATGACCGGCTGACCGAGATCGCAGCGGCTGGCCGTGCCTCCGTCTCGTTCCGGGACGGCAAGTGGGGCGTCGTCTGGGATGTTGCCGGGTCCGACATTGTGCAGCACTTCACGCCGCGCAACTCGTCGGGCTTCTCGTCGGTTCGGGCTTATGCGGACTTGCCGCATGGCTTCCGTGTCAACTTCATCAACCGGGATAATAACTATCTAAACGATGAGCGGGTGGTCTATGACGACGGGTACTCGGAAGCGAACGCGACAAAGTTTGAAGGCCTAGACTTCCCCGGCGTCACCGATCCGAAGCTCATCTGGAAACACGGCCGATATCACATCGCCCAGCTTCGGCTCCAGCGCGAGACGTACAGCTTGACGACAGACTTCGAGCATCTGGTTTGCACCAGAGGCGACCGAGTGCGCGTCAACCACGACGTTGTGCTCTGGGGGCTCGGTGCTGCTCGCGTCAAGGCGGTATCGGCCGGCGGAGTGACGCTCGACGACACGCTGCCGATGGAAGCGGGCAAGACCTACTCCATGCGTTTCCGGCTGGACGACGGCTCATCGCTCGTTCGAACTGTCGCAGGTATCGACGGAGAATTCACGGACTTCACGTTCTCCGACACTGGAAGCTTGCCCGCAGTTGGGGATCTTGTGCTGTTCGGCGAGAACGGCATGGAGAGCGTCGTTCTTCGGGTGAAGAGCATCACGCCGCAGGCAGACCTATCGGCTAAGCTCGAGCTCGTCGACGACGCACCGGCAATCTTGACGGCGGACACCGGCACAATTCCGGAGTTCGTCACCGGCTTGCCGCCGCTGGTGGACTACCGGTCGTATACGCCGACTGCTCTTTCAGCGGTTGAGAGCATCTGGACGACAGCGCCTCCGACTTCGACGTTGAGCCTCTCGTGGGCCGCGCCGGAGATAGGCAGGGTCACAAGCTACATCATCCAGTACGCCGTGAAGGGGACGGGCAATTGGTCGCCATCCATCACGGTCGGATCGCCGCAGGTGGATCTCCGTGGCCTTGAAGCTGGTTCGTACAACGTGCGAATCCGCGCGGTGTTTTCTAACGACCAGCTTTCCGGCTGGCTGAATGCTGTTGTCAACGCAGTCATATTCTCAACCGCCCCAGCGGACGTGACTGGCTTCGCTATTGCCGTAACCGGCGACCTGGCGACACTGCAGTGGGATGCCGTGCCGGAAGGCACTGGCGTGTCGCACTATGAGATCCGCTACTCACCGGTGCCGTCTGCGCTAGTGACGTGGCAGTCTGCAATGCTGCTGCGTTCCCCTGTCACCGGGTCACAAGCGCAGGTTCCACCATTGCGGGGAACCTATCTGATCAAGGCGATCAGCTATTCTGGTCTCCAGTCGCTGAACCCAGCGGTTATCGTCAACACAATTGACGGTCTGACGGCATTCAATGCAGTGGAAGAGGTCGAAGAAGAGGCGCCATTCCCTGGCGTCAAGGACGGCACATTCTTTGACGGGGTGTCGCTTCGTCTCGGCGGTGCGTCTGATTTCTTCGCACCGGCGGATTTCTTCGCCCCGACCGACTTCTTCCTGTCGTCGGAGGGATACCTGCCGCAGGGCTACTACTACTTCGCCGACATCATCGATCTCGGGGAGGTCTACACGTCGCGCGTCACGGCAAGCATCGATGCTCACGGCCAGTGGTCGAGCGACGATTTCTTCGCCCTTGATGACTTCTTCGGTCGTGCAGACTTCTTTGGCGATATCGGCAGCAAGTGGAACGTCGGTGTCGAGATATCGATCACCGAAGACGATCCGGCCGGGGCGCCGGTCTGGTCAGACTGGTCGCAGTTCGTCACCGGAGATGTATCGGCAAGAGGCTATCGCTTCAGGGCTCGGCTAGAAAGCAGCCAGGTCGATGTGACGCCGATCGTCGATGGCATCACGGTGACCGTCGACATGCCGGATCGCGTCATCGCGGGCAACGATATCGTTGTCCCGGGCGGCGGGCTCTCGGTCTCCTTCTCGCCAGCCTTCAAGAACCTGCAAGGCGTCTCCATTGCCGCACAGGGACTGGCGACGGGCGACTACTACCTGATCACCGCCAAGGATGAGGCAGGCTTCACCATCGCGTTCAAGAATGCCGCCAACGCGGACATTTCACGCACCTTCGATTATGTCGCGAAAGGATACGGGACAGTTCAATGACCCAAGCACCAATCTTTGGCGTTCCGCGTTCGGGGCCGGTGGCGCCGGATGTAATGGCCGGCCGCATCGATGATAACTTTGACGCGCAGATTTCATCGCATAGTGGGGCATCGCGCCCCACGTACGCCGTGGCGGGCACGCTGTGGCTTTCCACTGCCACGGCCGGCAAGCACAAGTATTATTTCTTCGATGGCACGAGCGACCGTTTGGTGCTGACGATCGATACTGCTACGGGTGCGGTCACTTACAACGACGGGGTGGGCGACGACCCCTTCTTGAAGAAGACCGGTGGCACGATGAGTGGCGCCATTGACCTAGCAGGCAACGCTCTGAAAAATGCCGGCGATGGCGTGGCAGATTACTTGAGGGGTCTTATCACTACCCGCGCAAGTGCAACGCAGGTTTCGGTTGCCGCCGGAGAGATCAAGGGTAATGGAAGGTTCGTAAAGAACACGGGAGCTCTTGCCAAGAACATCAACGCGACGTGGGCAGCCGGCAACTCGGTCGGCGGGATGGAGAGCGGCTTCACCGTTGCCGCGAACCTGACCTATCACCTGCATGCGCTTCGGAAGATTTCCGACGGGACTTTCGAGTGGACTTACTCGCCGAACACGACGCTCACCACAATCCCAACGGGGTATGAGTGGGTTGGCCGCTTCTGGTCTGTCTATACCAATGCGTCGTCGCAGATATTCGACTATACGCAGGTAGATAACACCTGCCTCATGGCGCAAGTGCAGTGGTTTTCAACAACGTCCACCCTCTCTTTTGCCGTAAGCACCGTCCCTGTTGCCGTGCCGTTGCCGGGAGGCATTCGGACGAAAGCTCTCTTAACACTCTCGGTTCAGGTGAATACCGTAAGTTGTTCACTTGTTGTTACTGATGGTGACGACACTGCCGGAAATTCAGGTTCAGGTGTTTCGTGCCAGGGATCTAATACCGCTGGAGCGTCTAACGCTGCCAGCAGAGGGTTATCAAAGACCAACACCACCCGGCAGCTTGGCCGCGCTGTATCTGGCACAAGCTCAGGTTCTGCGGCAAGTATCGGCGGTTGGGAAGACTACACACTCCCGAGGGTGGCATAATGACCAAGTACGTTCACAAAGACGAAACCGGCAAGATAACTGCATGGTCTGATGACTTCTGCGAGACAATTGCCGAGACCCCTATCTCTGACGAAGAGCTAGCTGCGTTCCTCAATCAACTTACCCCGATCCCCACAGTCAGTCGTCGGCAGTTCTTTCAGCAGGCCGCAATTGCCGGCATCATCTCGGAAAGCGAGGCACTGGCCGCCGTGACAACGGGTGCCTTGCCGGCATCAATCACAGCATTCATCAGCACGCTGCCCGCCGATCAACAGTTCGGCGCGACGATGCTGTTCTCGGTAAGTGAATTTGTGCGGTCGTCGCCAATGGCCAACGCATTTGGCCAGACTCTCGGTATGACGCCGGAACAGATCGACGCCTTCTTCACGGCCGCCTCCCAACTCTAAGGCTCTCCGCACATGCTCTGGAAAATCCTCCGGCTCGCGCCGCTTAGCTGCGCGGTCTATCCCTTCCTCATGCCTGTCTCATGGCTGGTGACGCTGACCGCGTGGGCTCTGTCCCCGCTGATCGCTGGCATCTCCATGGCGACGGGCAAGAACGAGGTACGCCTCTTCTCGCTGCTCTACACTCACGACGCCAGCCTTGACGGAGGGATAGAGCAGTCGATCGACGGCTACGATCCTACAGCAACCGGCTTCAAGCTGTGGTGGCAGCGGGTCTGCTGGATCTGCCGCAATCCCGGTGGCCGGTTCAATGGGTTCGTGCTCGGCTATCCCTCGGACGGCTCAAAACTGATCTTCAAGAGCGGCGAGCCATACCCGCCGGTCTCCTACTGGTCCGTGATCGAACTGAAATCCGGTCGCCGCATCTTCGGTTATCGCCACAAGGGCCGCTGGTTCGGGTGGAAGCACGAAGCCATTGCAGGCCGGTATCTGCTCAAGGCCAAGCCTTTTTAAGGGATGTCTGGGCGACCAGTTGGCCGTCTGGTCCTAAACGGCAAAAGCCCGCCGGGGAGGCGAGCTTCCTTTTGCATACTATCAGAGCTGACCGCATGATTGCTGTCGGGCTCATAGGGACACAACCGGCCGTACATCGCACCTCATCCAATGGAGGTAGGCGGGCCAACCTCTAAGCGAGAAGCCATGAAACTCATTCCCGACTGGCGGCGGGTGCTTTCGCGCGCCTGGTCGCTGCGGCTCATCGAGCTCGCGGCGCTGGCCGACATCATCCTGAACATGGTCCCGGCGATCTCCGACTTCCTGCCGTGGTGGCTAACGCTGGCGCTGCTTGGCGGCGCGTATGTCGCTCGGATGCTGGCGCAGCCGGAGGCGACGACCAAGGAGGCAGAGAATGCCAAAAATGAATAAGAAGGCGGTCGCCGCAGTGGCGGCCGTCGCGCTTTCAATCGGCTCGCTGATCAAGCCGTGGGAAGGGCTGTCGCTCACTTCCTATCCCGACATCGTCGGCGTGTGGACGGCCTGCTACGGCGAGACGCTCGGTGTGCGCAAGGGCATGAAATTCACCAAGGCCGAGTGCGACGAGAAGCTGCTGACGCGCGTCATGAGCGACTATTACGTGCCGCTGACGCAGTGCATCGCCGACTTCGACCGCAAGCCGGTTGAGTGGCAGGCAGCAGCGATCTCTGTCACCTACAACGTCGGCGTTGGCGCTGCCTGCAAATCCACGTTCGCACGGCTCGCTCGCTCGGGGCAACTGAAGGAAAGCTGCCAAGCCATGACCGCATTTAACAAGGCGGGCGGCCGGGTAGTGCAGGGGCTCGTCAACCGGCGGCAGGCGGAATTGGCCTTGTGTTTGAAAGGTGTCGCATGAACTCCAAAATCACCAACGCGCTGAACTATGCGGCCGCGTTCATCTCGGCGCTTGTGGCTCTGCTCATCGGCTTTGACTGGCTCGCGTTCTTCACGCCGGGGCAGGCGCTCAAGATTGTCGGTGCACTCAACCTTATCGGCCTCTTTGTGAAGGCTTGGATGATGACCGCCGAGCAGTACGCCAAGAGCATGGCGGCCAGCCAGACGGCGGGAGACTCGCAATGACGTGGCTCGCAAAGGTTCTTGGCCTTGACCGGCTGGCCGTTGTTCTAATCATCGCGGCGTTGGCGCTGTCCGCTGCAGGCGGTGCGTACCTCTACGTCGACCACAAGGGCTACAACCGCGGCTACGATGCAGCGGCTGGCAAGTTCACTGCACAGATTGCCGAGATGAAGGCTGCAGCCGTCGAGGCGCGCGACAAAGAGGCCAGCCGGCAAGATGCAGCCAACAACGCCGCGAAAGCCCGCGAAGCCCAGCGCATCGCTGAGATCGAGGCTGAAAACCAATCACTAGAACAAAAGATCGAGGAGCTACGGCGTGAAGCTGATCAAGATCCTGATGCTAGCCGCAGTGCTGTCAATGCTCCCGGCGTGCGTCGCATTAACCAAATCCGCTAATCTGGTCGTTCCGCCTCCTTTGCCGCGCCTGACCAAGCCGGACTCGGCATTGGTGCAGAAGTGCGCAGGCCCGATCGATATTGGCGACAAGGCGCTGACGCAGGCAGATGTCGAGCGGCTGTGGATCTCCGATCGCCAACGACTGTTGACTTGCATAGGGCGCCACCTGGCCTTGCGTGATTTCTATGCTGATCGAGACGCTGGGCTTTCCGGCAAGGTGGTGACGAAGTGACGCCAGAGGATATCATGAAGGCTGTGATCTTCTTCCTGACGCTGGCCGGTGCGGGGTGGGCGATCTGGTGGAAAATAGACGGCCGTGTCAAGGAAGGTGAGAAGGCCACCGGCGAGCGAATCGCTGCTGCGGAGGCAAAAGCAGAGAAGGCGCTTGCCGAACTTGCGATCCAGCGTATCCATGTTGCTGAACATTACGTCTCGAAGGCAGGACTTCGCGAGACGACTGACCAGATCATGGAAGCTATCAGTGGTGTGAAGGCAGCTGTCGACAACATGACGCTCCGCGTCGATCGGATCGTAGAGAACCAAGCTAAGCCGCGCATGACGACGCGGGGATAGCGCGATCTATGCGGCGCACAATCGATGATTAGCAAAGCCTAAAAAAGCGTTGGATTGGCGGCTCGATTCTGTGATAGATATGCAGATAACGGAACATCTGACGCAGACGTCAGTTATCTTCTTGCAAACTCTGTGAAAATTTTTTTATGGGGAATTGCGTCTGCGTGCTACGGAGACTGAACGTCCCGTAGCACGTTGCAATTTATCCGTCAAGTAAGTATATATACACCCACCAGCGTAAAAATCCCACCAGGCAGAAAGGAGCGCGAAATGGCTGTCATATCAAGCGCGTTCGGTCAGGTGAAATTGACCGATGACGACGCTAAGAAATTCAAGAACCAAGTGACTTATGGCAAGCCAAAAGTCAGCGCGAAAAAGACCGCTGCCGATGGGCAACGTCTTTTCACTGAATTTCAGAAGCAAGGCAAGGTTCGTATCTCCCTGAAGAGGTCTTCGGGGAAGTAATTGTCGGGCGAGGACCTAGAGATCGAGCTTCGGCTTATCGAGCCCAGTGATAAGGTCACTGGGCTTTCTCTTGGCCACGAAGACTTTGCCCCTCTGAAGGCGTTCATCCAGAAAAAGGCGAAGATCTATCAGGAGAATAGCTTCGCCCGTACGTATGGCCTGTTTGCAGGCTCCAAGCTGATTGGCTACGTGACGTTGATCTGCGGTGAGATCCTAACCGAGACGCCACAAAGCGTCATACCACCCGATCAGGTCTATGAGTATAAGACGTTTCCGGCAGTGAAGATCGCAAGGCTCGCGGTGGACCATAGGTACCGCGGCAAAAAGCTCGGCGAGCAGCTGGTGTCATTCTCGGTTGGCGTCGTAAAGAACGCCATCATGCCGCATGTTGGATGCCGTTTCATAGTCGTCGATTCGAAGAAAAGCGCGGTTTCTTTCTACGAGAAAGTTGGCTTCACTTTGCTTAATACGCCCAGCAACAAGGCGCTCGAGCAGCCAGTGCTCTACCTCGATCTTCTAAAGGTGTAGCCGCACGACACGCTAACAAAGCCGCCCTGCCTTAACCGGTGGGGCGGCTATTTTTGTTTGTCAATCCCTAAGAAGCATGCGCGACCAAGTGCTCGGGAACTCATAGGTTCGGTGGTAGTTCTTCCGAAAATGGGAGAACAACCATGTCTCAAAAAACCGCCAAAGGAACCTCGAAAACCGCAAAATCGGACTTCCAAGATACTGCCTCGTATCATCTGCCGCCATTGACGTTGGAACAACAAAGCGTGGTCGATGCCTACTGCCAGGGGCGAATGGAGGAAGGGCTGTTTCAACGGCATCTTGCAAGCGATCCGGTCTTGGCGCGCTACGTCCGCCTAAAATGCCGCCCGCCCAGCGATGGGTGGTTGCCACCTGCCTCGGGAACGCCATCGAAATCCGGTGGCCACTGACGTCACGGGGGCCAGTCGCCGCACTCCTCCACAAAAAAAGAACCCCGCGTTCGTGCGGGGTTGGAGGTGGAGTTCAACAGAAATAACTGTCCTGGATGGACGAACCTGAGGTTACCTGACGGGCTCCACATGTTCAAGTTTCAGGCCAAGGACTGATTCTACGCAACCATTGGCCAAGGATCTTTCGTCCCTACGTCGCGGCTGTCAAATCCGTGCTCGACGCCCGGCCACGATCACCCATCCGTTGCTGAAAAGATATTCGTAAATTGTCGTACTTTTCGTGGCTGAAGTCGAGAAAAGACCCCGCATGGGCACAAGCGTGGTCGAGGTAGAGATAAATTTGACGATTGAAAGGAAACGGCAGGAAAAAGACAAGCCGCCGTTTCAGTTGATTAACATCGGGGCGTGTTGTTTGTTCCGTTCGCGCGGACACAATAAGAGCCCCGCCAGCAACCAAGCGAGGCTCTTAGACAGTTGCAGTTGAGGGGAGCGGCGAAGAGGGGAAGGCCGTTCCACGCGATGTAAACGAGCGGCCATCCTGGTTGTTCCGTCACGGGGCAAAAAAGGCAGGAACCAAACGCGCGCCTTATCCGTTTAAGGCCGGGCTTTGCGTATCTTCTTCCCCGCGAAGCCTCAATGCTCCATTGCCTTGGCAACCGCGACTGCCGGGGTTCACAAACTCCAGCCCCGCTTCCTTCAGCGGGGCTTTTTTGGGCTTGAACGTACGCTAGCGAACGGGAACCGCAGGATTGGGATGAGCGTTTTTCGGCTAGGAACGCCGAACGCTCTAGTTCGGGTTCTGACCTTTCCAGCGCACTCCACTTAGCCCTGCTCTCCTTGGCAGGGCTTTTTTCGGAACTGAGCTTTCTATTTCCGCTCAAACGTCGGGGTCCAACCGCGCGTCATTCCGCGGCTCATGGCGCCCTCAGTCAGCGCGAGTTGTTGGCGAAGGTGCCTGATGTCCTCGAGTAGAGTGGCAATTGTCGCATTCACGTCATCATCGTGCCAGGCGAGGGCCGCCTGCACTTCGAAGTCGACGTCTTCTTTGGTCATCGGTTGCATCAGTGAAGGTCCAAACTCAGCTGCTGGCCTTTGATCGCAGGCAACGGGCGCCCAATCTGGATCCTACCGAAGACGCGCTTACGGCGTTCCTCGTCACGCTCGCGTTCGGCCTTGCTGGCGGCAACGGCTGCTAAGGCATTCGCGATGACTTGCTCTGTATGGGTCATGAGAACCTCCTAGTAATGTTCTTATTTTGTTCTCATTTTGGGAGGAGGTCAAGTGGGCAACGATTCCTCGTCACATCAGGTTGATTGTCTTTTTAAGGTTTCCCTTATTTAATCGCATGATGGCCAAGGTTCCTCCATCAAAGCCGCTCCTGGCAGACGAAAAGCCGCTTCGTAGCCGAGCTCGAAAGCCGCGCGATCCATCGCAGCCACGACTTCCTTTCGATCCAATGCCTGACAGGGTCGAGCCTTGCCTTGCGCTCCTGAAGCCGCGTCCACCGGTCGGGCCGGATTGGCTATATGAGATAAAGTGGGACGGGTACCGGATCGCCGTCCACCTGAACAGTGGTCATGTCCGTATTCTCACCCGTGGCGGGCATGACTGGACGCACCGGTTCCCCGGTATCGAGGATGCTGCCAAGCGCCTCGGCGTCGGGACCGCCATCCTCGACGGCGAGGCGGTCGTACTCGACGAGGAGGGGCGCCCTCATTTCGGCATGCTGCAGAATTCGCTGGGCGGTCGGGGAGGGAAGCTTCCGGCCGGCGACGCCATCATGTTCGCCTTCGACCTACTGTACTTCGACGGTCATGACATCCGCAGCCTCGAACTGACCTCTCGCCGCTACTTCCTTCAGTCTCTTCTGAAGAATGAGGAGGGCGCTATCCGTCTATCGGAAACTATAGACGGCGACGGCCGCGATATTTTCGACGCAGCGTGCGAGCACGGCCTCGAGGGCATCATCGCGAAGTACAAGGATGCCCCCTATCGCTCTGGCCGGTTCGGCGAGTGGATCAAAGTCAAGTGCACGCAGTCCGACAGCTTCATGGTCGTGGGTTACGAGCACTCCATGGTGGCTCGATCGGGCATCGGAAGCCTCCTGCTGGCCGCACGAAAGGGAGATGATTGGGTTTATGTCGGCTCTGTCGGGACGGGATTCAACGAGCGCAGCGCGGAGTATTTGCGGAAGACTCTGGACCGGATCAAGCGGAAGACGCCGCCCGTAAAATACGAGGGGCGTCGCAAGAACCTCGTGTGGGTGCAGCCCACGCTGATAGTCGAGATCGAGTATCGCGCCTGGACGCATGACGGGAAGCTGCGACACGCGTCCTATAAGGGGCTGCGGGAGGTGCAGGATAATGCGGCGGTTTATGAGATGTCGGAGGAAGCGTGAGAGCCGTCTCACTGCTGTCGAAGGGGGATATCCGAAACCCAAATGCGATCGTAGGGATTTTGCACGCCTTGGTTTTCTAAAAGCATGGCGAAGGCTTCTCGTTGTGCCACAGGATACTGTGTAGGGCCAATTATTATGCGCTCAACCAGCGAGGCGACATCTAAACCAAAAACACCGAGACCAGGTTCGTTCCGAAGTTTGAGCTTTACGACCGGCTGAGCGACATTTCTTATGGCCTCGACCCCCTTGGATATCAGAGGCGATTGCGCTGGGCTCGGCGTGTGAATTATGCGCCATTCTCGCTCTTCGCTAAAGCCTTTGTGCTTTGTGCAAAGTGCGAGTTGGCTCATCATGAAGTTGACCCAATTCCAGATTGTCACTTCGCCTTGAGCCTTCAGGAAGTCAGAGTCGTATTGCGCGCGACCGACCATAGCGTCAAACGCCACCTGAAAGCTGAGGGGAGTGTGGTAGTCAACTGGTATTGAGTATGACTGCAATGCTGGAACCGTCTGTTGCATGAATACGGCAGGGTTCAAGACGAGCGCAATATTCCCGTAAGCGCGCCACATGGATAGCCGACCAAACGTATTCTCGCTCGGGTCATGTTCGGATATGCACGCAAGGTAGGTGTCGAATCGGATCTGCGGTAGTTGTTGATTGAATCTTTCTTCAATGCGGCCCGGGGAGCCAGGAAACATTGAATCGAGTAACTGCTTGAAGCGAATACCTGCTTCGCTTTGCCAAGCGGTCGTGAGGCAGCTTATGCCATACTCAATCTCCGAAAAATCGTTCATCACGCTCGACTTACGCAGCCAAACTTCGTTGTTGCTCAGCATTTTCATCGCTGAATCGGCGCTCGTATAATGGGAAAATCGCTGCGTTGCGCTGATGGCTGCTTCTCGCTTGCTTTTCATATATGGAAGAAAAATGCCGAGAATGCGTGCTTCGTTGGAGTCTAACATTATTGCTCGCAAAAATGGAAATGTGAGGAAGAATTATCGCGCGCGGTAGGCAGCAAGTTTGGCTTGTGCGTTTGCTGTGCGGGCCGCATCCATCAGTTCTTTGGTGACGACCCGCTTACCGACTGGAAACAGCGAAATCCCAGCCAGTTTGAAATCCTGGATACCGAGCGGTATTCCGATGATGGTTACAAACATCAAGCAGCCGTGGAGCACGTGGCCGATAGCCAGAACCGCACCAAAGGGGAGCCATAGTATATTCGCCACGAGGCGGAACGCCTTCAACCCGGTGCTGCTTTGTCCAGTGAGCTCGGCATGCGAAACGACATCACGGCCAAATGGCCAAAGGCTAAGAAGACCGATCTCCCAGCAGGCTCGCGCCCACGGCAAACCGATTATTGATATAGTCATGATTGCGGCAGCAACCCACCACATTAGAGCCAGTGCCCAGCCGCCAAGAATAAACCAAAGAATATTCGCCCCAGTACGCAAAATCGCCCCCATTAGAACTCGAACGCGAATAGTGGTAGCGCCATCGCTTTATTGATTTCAAGTACAGGTTGCCGGAAGCAACAAAAATTATTGCCGGCTGAAAACAAAAAAGGCCGGTGCGCCTCCGCGACTGGCTAGAACTTCCAATTCAACCAGATGTCAGTCCGCTCAATCTCATCAAGTCCCTCATCGGTGACAAACCATTCCCGTTTTCCATCCGAGTCTTTTGCGCCTGACCGTACGATAGACCTGCGTGCGAGCATTTCCATCGTCTTCTCACCCGCCTGCGGGATGAGATCGACCGTCGTATATTCTGGATGGGCAATCATAAACCGGACAATGCGTTCTTCTCTCGCATCGAGTTTATGAACCGGGCGGTACTTGTCGCGCTCGCGTTGCTTCTTCTCCCACTTTTGAAACTCTGTCTCCTGAGGGGTCGTTGCTTGTATCGCGGATTGAATGCCGCTGATCTCGTCAAGTCGGGCATCAATGGCGCGCTTGTCCCATTTGTTTCCAATGACAGCTGGCGGCATCTGGCCCAATGCAACCCAAGCGGAGAAGGCCGTTGGCGATACCCCACAATACGTTGCAGCTTCTTTACGGCTAATCAGGCGAGGGGTGTCGGTCATGGATCGCCCGATTTGGTTTTGGCCTTCTTGACTCGATCCCGCTTCCACATTCCCAGCCGTTCCTCACCATCCGGCATCGCCACATTAAAACCGGCGGTTATGCCGAAATAGCCATCATAGAAGCGCCTTACCAATGGCACTGGTCGGCCGTCGTGCAGCGGATCGATCCGCGGAAAGCTCTTGCGCTCGAGCACAGGAATAACGGTCTTGATCCACATCGTGGCCCGTTCCTTGCCCACGACGGCGACGGCAAGCTCTCTATCAGTAACGAAGAGCGGTAGGCGGTCGAATGGCGAGGTGGTCATTTGCCCTTCGCCTCCCGGGCTTTGCGTTTGGCTTCGCGTGCCGCGGCGTTCCTCGCTATGGCGGTCTGGCGCTCGGCAGATCTCTTGGCTCTTTCGGCCCGCATCTGCTCCAATTCCGCTTTCGCTTTTCGCGCGGCAATCAGATCGCGCTTTTCTCGTTCTTTTTTCTCGCGTCTTTCCTGCCTGAGCTGCTGCCGCGATTCCTCAAAGTCTATTCCCCTCGCGGTCATGGCGACACGCGCTGCCATCGGCCCAATCGCATACGAGTGGCGCTCAGTACGTCGTTTGATGAAGCCGGCGACGTCGTCTTGGTGGAACCGCATGTACTTCCGTACTTGTCCACGACCGGCATTGACGAATGCAAGCTCGCCATGGCGCACGAGGTCGTGGATTATCGACGAAGAAACGCCGAGCGTTCGCGCCACATCAGCTACGGATAGGAGGCGCGGTAGCGGATGGGCAGTCATCCCAGTGAGATATGCAATCTGTATATCTTCTCGACGCCATCCCAATTCGGGGTCCAAGGGCTGCGTGGACTGAACATATGCCAGCGCTGCCAAAGTTGCTTTATCGACCATTCAAACCACTTCCCAAAACAAGACCTTGCCGCCGGCACGAATGCCGAAAGCCTTTCAAAGGTCTCCTCGAGTGTGGTGGTTGCGGATTGGTGGGCCGCGATAGGAAGCTAGGCGAGTCGGGCGAGGGCGGTCAAGTTAGGGAGCTTGGTGTTGTGAGCGGATTATTTCTCTTTTGGTGCGCGTGGTTTCAAGACCTTCTTTCGCGGCTTCGGGGACTTCGCAGCTGGCCGTCGATCGGGCTTTTTTTCCTATTAGCTTCTCAAGTGCCTGTCGCGTCTTCTTGTTCTCTTGTTCGCGCTCCTGGTCGTCGATGTCATTCCAAAACTTCGTATCCTCGTCCCACGCTGTCACCACATTTTCCAGCTGAGACGCTGTCTCGACTCTCCGGACGATGACGCACCAGCCCTCTGCGCCATCGTGGCTATCAACAAAGATCCTGCGCTGGACGCTGTAAAAATCGTAAACACCATTGAGATGATTCATAGCGTAGGTATCGCCGACGTTTGGAACCGCGCCACAAAAGTAATCCTCGTCGACACCGAGAAGCGGCACCAAGGTCCCGCTTGACTCGATCTCGAAAAGTCTGACGCCAAAACCGCGATTGCCCACTACTCTTTATCCGTTGCCGACTTCGCCGCCTCGCGGCAGAAGTCCTTTTTTCTCCAGGTCATCGGCGATGACTTTCTCGATGTAGGAAGCGACGGATCGGCGCTCGGCCTTGGCTGCCGCCTCAATCGCATCCTTTAACTCCGGTTCAACGCGAATGCCGATTGCGGCCGTCTTCGCCATGGTAGTCCCCTCTGTTCGCAGTATGCAAACATTTATCGCATTTTGTAGTTGACCGCTATGAAATCATTCGATATACAAATACTAACAAATGCAAACACAACGAGGAGACGCACGATGCCAGCAGTTGAGAACCACATCGACAGAATTGCCTTGCCCCGCAGCCTGGTCGGCAGAAGACGACGCACCTACGTCTGCACCTGGAAATTCCGCATGGGCGCCATCGTCGAGTTCCACGGCGACCGGGGCATGGTTCTACAGCGCACGCGCACAGCGATGGGGCGCGAACTGTATTTGATTTGGTTTCGAGCCGGTGACGAACGCCCATACCGGTGGGTACTTGGATCAGCGTTGAAACATGTGCATTGACCTTCAGCGGAGGCATGCAATGAAGCTAAAGCATGCAGAACTCCGCGCCACCCTCAGGCGAAAGCAGAAAAACCTATGCTGCTACTGCGGCACGCGGATGGTCCTAACATTTCACACCAGCCGGTTGCCGCGTAACGCCGAGACGCTTGAGCACCTCGATCGCCGATCGGACGGCGGCAGCAATAGGCGAGGGAACCTGGCTTTGGCCTGCCACGACTGCAACTCCGGTCGCGGCTCGATGGACTGGCTGACCTACACGACAATCAAGCGCGATGAGTTGTTCGACTTGATCGCAGGTAAGTTTTAGGCGCGGAATGCGCGCCGGCCGCCATGATGGCGTGCCTTTTTTCTTCGCTGGCCTCACCAGCTAGCAACGCCCGCTGCCAACCACATAGGGCGCACCATAGGGGAGACTTGGGCCCGTCGGCGCGAATGCCGGCGGGTTTTCTTTGCCGCGAGAACACTGGTTGTTGTGGGCGCGATCTAGTGATCAGTTCGTGTCGCAGCGAAGGGCGCCGCTTACCTGGCGGCAACGCGTCTTGAAGTTAGTCAAGGGCTCTTGCTGTTGCTCCTGTTGTTGCTTGGCGTGCAGCATACCCGCTCTGACGGTTGTGCTGCCCTCTGGAATGGCCTGGTGTGTGACCTGCGGAGCAGAAGTTTCGCTACGACAGGCGGCAATCGCTGCGACCGAGGCCAGCGCCGCTGCGAGAAGAAATATGCGCTTCACTGGTCTCGCCCTCCATTTGCTGTCGGGCAGTCACGATACAATTTCAACGTGAAGATATCAAAGCGCAATCTTTCGGCTGCCACAAGAAAAGGCCCGGCAACTGGGAGCAACCGGGCCACTGACTCCATGAGGGATGGAGCCAGCTTTGCAATGCGCCGTCAGAGCCCATTGCGAATTGGAAACTGATTAGAAGACGGAAAGGTTCCAAGCAAAAGCCCGGCGTGCTGGGGCGGCGCCGGGCCTTGAGCGCGGACCCGCCGGCGGGCGAATCCTACCACAGCGTACTTTTGGCGCTGCATCCTATGAACTGACGGCGTGACGGAAAGTTCCCAAGTGGACATGGAAAAGGCCCGGTGTCCGGGGAGCACCGAGCCCTTTAGGTGCTGGTGGTCTGGGACCAGCACGCAACAACCACTGCCGTGCTGTTGCGCTCTCCTAACGTGCTTAGCGTGCGAATGTTCCTCGATAAAAAGCGAAAGCCCGGCGGGGCGGTGTAGGGCGCCCAGCGCCGGACCTTTGAACGGACCAGCATTGGACGATGCATTGGTCCTTACAGCGCGTTGGAGATCGCTGCGGTGTTAGAACCATCGGCGGAGAAGGATGTTCCAGCCGTTCACTGATTCCGCGTTGCGCATCGAAAAACTAATCGCGATCGCCCCAGATGCCAAACAATGGGCGTGCAGAGGTCCATAGGAGCCAACCGGCAAAAAGCAGTTTCAAAAGTGGGGAGGGAAAGTGGGAAAAAGTGTCTGTCTTTGGATTTCTCAACAAAAACAGACACTTATTCCTAAAACTGGCTCCCCGGGCCGGATTCGAACCGGCGACCTGTCGATTAACAGTCGAATGCTCTACCGCTGAGCTACCAGGGATCACCGCTCGCCGCGGTGTGAGTGGCCTAATACAAATGCTTGCCCGATTTGCCAAGCGGTTTTTTCAAAAAAATGACATCCGCTTGTATTCGTTCTGTATAACCCCATCTCCTGTGGATGACTGAAGCACATGATACCACTGGAAAACCGGCCGCCAAGCGATTTGGCATCGACCACACCACGGGCCGTCTCATTCTGGGGTCCGTAAGTTTCCCATTCCCGCGGTCGCGCCTTGCCCGGATGTCGATCGGCGTTGTGCTGATCCTGGGCGGTTTTTTGGGATTCCTGCCCGTCCTCGGCTTCTGGATGCTTCCGCTGGGGTTCCTTATTCTATCGCACGACCTTCCTCTCGTCCGGCGGATGCGGCGGCGATTGTCCGTCTGGTGGAAGAAGGGGCGGAAACCCGCCCCTTGATCAGCTGAACAGGCCTGCAGCCCAGTAGAAGAATGCGGAAATGAGTGCCGCTGCCGGAAGCGTAATGACCCAGGCGACGACGATGTTGCCCGCCAGGCCCCAGCGGACGGCTGAAACGCGCCGTGCCGCGCCAACGCCGATGATGGCGCCGGTGATCGTGTGCGTCGTGGAAACAGGGATGCCGAGCCACGTGGCCGCAAAGAGCGTCAGCGCGCCGCCGGTCTCCGCGCAGAATCCCTGCATCGGGTTAAGGCGGGTTATCTTCGATCCCATCGTGTGAACGATTCGCCAGCCGCCGAAGAGCGTTCCCATAGCCATGGCTGTCTGACAGGACAGGACCACCCAGAGCGGTACGTGGAAGGTTCCGCCGAGATAACCCTGCGAGTAGAGGAGCACTGCAATGATGCCCATTGTCTTCTGCGCATCATTGCCGCCATGGCCCAGCGAGTAGAGAGAGGCGGAAACGAACTGCATGAGGCGGAACGTCCGATCGACGGCGAACGGCGTTTGCCGAACGAAGATCCAGGAAACGGCAAGAACGAGGAAGAGCGCCAGGATGAAGCCGATCAGCGGCGACATGACGATCGCGCCGGCTGTTTTTAGCAATCCGCCCCATACGATCGAGCTGAAGCCGACCTTTGCGAGGCCAGCGCCTACCAGCCCGCCGACCAGCGCATGGGAGGAACTGGAGGGGATACCGAAGATCCAGGTGACGATATTCCAGATGATTGCGCCCATCAGCGCCGAGAAGATCACCAGCGGCGTCACGATGTTGGGATCGATGATGCCCGTCCCCAAGGTCTCAGCCACGTGCAGGCCGAAGAACAGGAACGCGATGAAATTGAAGAAAGCGGCCCAGACGACCGCGTGGTGCGGCCTGAGCACACGCGTCGAAACGATCGTCGCGATCGAGTTCGCGGTATCGTGCAGGCCGTTCAGAAAGTCGAAGAAGAGAGCGACCGCGATGAGAGCCGCCAGCAATGGAAAGGCGAGGGTGGCGTCCATCTAGACGTTCTCGATCACGATGCCGCTGATTTCATTGGCAACGTCCTCGAAGCGATCGACGACCTTTTCGAGTTCGCCGTAGATTTCGCTGCCAATGATATAGGCCATCGCATTCGACGCGCCGTGCCGCACGAAAAGTTCCTTCAAGCCATTGTCGTGCAGTTCGTCGGAGCGTCCTTCGACGCGGGTGACTTCCTCGGTAATGGCCATCAGGCGCGGGGCATTGGCGTTGATGCGGCTGAGCAGGGGGATCGCCTCGGCTATGAGGTGTGCGGCCTGGACGATGGCCGCTCCCATTTCCTGCATGCGCGGATCGAATTCGGTTTGCTCGAAGAGACGGATCGTCTTGACGGTCTTATGCATCATGTCGATCGCATCATCCATCGACTGGATCAGATCCTTGATATCAACACGGTCGAAAGGCGTGATGAAGCTCCGGCGGACCGCAAGCAGCACCTCGCGCGTGATGTTGTCGGCATCGTTTTCGAGCGCGACGATCCGGTCGCAATGGTGTTCGATATCCTTGCCTGCAAGCAATTCGTTGAGCGCTTCCGCCGCGCCGACGATTGTTCGGGAGTGCTGTGCAAAGAGATCAAAGAACTGATCCTCGCGAGGAAGAAGTTTACGAAACCAGCTGAGCATTCCATCCATCCATAGCTATTTTTGAAGGTCGTCATAAAATAGCGGGACTTGCAATAAAAGTGTCACAATTGCACCAGCCGCGATTCTTTTCGCCCGGAGATGGAAGGCGTAGGGCGGAACTTGGAAGCTTTTTGGACGTTATTATCCTGAGCGTTTTTCACGCGAAGTACGCAGGAAATGAGAAGGTGCCGGAATGAAGAAACTTGCGGTATTGGTGTTGGCAATTGCGACGAGCCTCGCTGGCGTCGGTCCGTCTTTTGCCGAAAACTCAGGGGATGAGCATTCCGCTCAGAGTCGCGGTGGGTTTGGAGATTCCGGCGTCAGAAACAGCCGCGGCTTCGACCGCTGCAGCATCTATCGTTGTGGCGGTTACCGCCATGGCCACTACGGGAATCGCGACTACGGAAATCGGTACTACGGAAATCGCCACTACGGAGATCGCTATTATCGCGACGGCTACTACCATAACGATTACAACGATGCTGGCGCGCTGCTCGGCGGTCTTGCTGCCGGCGCACTCATCGGCGGCCTGATCGCTTCGCAGCCGCAGGCCAGATCGGTGGGCAATTCGCACGTCGATTGGTGTTACAGCCGCTACCGATCCTATCGGGCCTATGACAACACCTATCAGCCCTATTACGGTCCGCGGCGGCAGTGCTATTCGCCCTACTAGTGGTTGATCACGGAACCGGCGGCATGACGATCCAAAATACCGCCGGTTTTTCAACTACCCTCTTGCACTCGATTTCTATTCATTCTAAATGCCCGCCAACGCTTCGGTCATGAAGCGTCGTGAGGCCTCGTGGCGGAGTGGTGACGCAGAGGACTGCAAATCCTTGTACCCCGGTTCAATTCCGGGCGAGGCCTCCAAACCTTCCCATACATTCTGCAGTCATTGATTTTGCGGCTGTGTTTCCCACAGTGCCGCGGTGTTGTGGTCGCGTCTTCAGGCCGCCATTCGGTCGACAACAGCGGCGAATTCAACGTGCTGGTTTCATCCGACGAAACTTCGAGCCTAACCTCGGCAACCACCTACTCCAATCGGATTAGGACCTAGGTCCGTCTAGGATAGCCCCTGCTACGGGGCTATTGTGTCTCTTGCAAGTCTGCGGAGGACGGTGGGGCTTTGAGGCACGGGACCCACTTGCTGAACAGGTCCATTGCCCGTGGCAGACTCGGCGGGGGTATGTTCACTGTCCCGAAATGCTGGAGGGGCTAGCCAAGTAGGCTGGCCCTCCCGGCTTCTGGGTTGCCGCCTCGACGTAAGAGCCTTCAGTGTCGACAGCACTCTCTTTGTTGCGTCCGTTCCCGCGCCGCCAAGTTCACCTGCTTTGGCAATTGCTCCATCGGCATAGTGAGAATCCACACAACACTAGCGCTGGCGCATGTCTTCCATACCCAAATCGTCGGATTGCCGAATTTTCGATAGGCCCTAAGCTTGTGTTGAGTTGTTAGGAGCGCCTCCCATGCCGGCGACCCAAATGCCGCAATTGATCTTTGCCCTGAGCGTGGCGCGGGAAATGGCGAAGCGCGAGCGGCACGCCGACGTGCTGGTGATACTGATCGACGAGGCCCTGAAAGAGGCAAAGGAAGAAGCGCTGCGCTACGGCATTCTCGTCGACATAGAAGAGGAAACGGAACTGCAATAGGCCCGCCGGGCGGCCCCGGCCGCGGCTATCAAGGGCCCCGGCCGGGTTGTCGACCGGGGAGGGGCTGGGGAGGCTCCAAGGTCGGCGTCGATACGCTACAGCTCCTGTTTGACGACCGCTATTGGTGCTTAGAGCTACGTTTCGTCGTTTGTTCTTGCCTAAAAAGAACCTTGCAGTGGCGGTCCATTTGTCACCCAGCGAAAACGCCCCCGTTGGCGTTCAGTTCACTCGCTGCAGTGACGGCACTGGCGACACGCCCGACGTCGCGACATTCGGAGCGCCGACACGCACAAAGGGAATCAGGAGAATGATCGCGAGCAGCACGCAGATGAAAAGGCTGCCCAGCAAGATTGGTTTGATTGCCATGTCCCATCCGTCGAATCCCAAGGGAACGACACTATTGGGGCAGAACCTGACAACGGCCTGAAGGCAGGCAGTCAGCTCGTTTCACGATCGAAAAGACCGCAGCAAAAGATGCCGACCAGTGTTGCGATGATGAAGAAGTCGAACAACGAGAGATATTCGATGATATTAGGCATGGCCTACTCCTCCTCTGTTCCTCCGGTTGCAACACTATCACGGCGCCCGCGTTTGTTCCATGAAGGATTGCGGTCGGGTCACTTCCGCGACACTCGTACTGGAATTCTTGGCGCAGGCATTCGCGAAGCCTTGAAAGGCCGGTGTGCTGAGATTAAGAGACGTGCAGACAAAGCCGCTTCTACGGGCGAGAGGACATGATGAATTTCGAATCAGCACGCGCAAACATGGTCGACAACCAACTTCGCACGACGGACGTCACCTCGCATTCAGTGCTGACGGCCTTCCTCACGGTGCCGCGCGAGGCTTTCGTTCCTGAGAAGGCCAAACCGCTCGCCTATATCGATCGTGATGTTGAAATCTGTCCTGCAGCGGCCGGCAAGCCGGCGCGCTACCTCATGCAGCCGTCGCCGCTTGCAAAGCTGCTCCAGCTTGCGGCTGTCACGAAGGATGACGTCGTCCTCGAGATCGGCGCTGGCAGTGGCTATGTATCGGCTCTTTTCTCGCAGCTTGCCGGTACGGTGATCGCCGTTGAAGAGGAGGAAACGCTGGCGGCGGAAGCCAAGACCAACCTCGCCGCCTACACAAATGTGTCGGTCGTCACGGGGCCGCTCAATGCGGGCAACGCGTCAGGCGCTCCCTATGATCTCATTTTCGTCAGCGGCTCGGTCGAGGAGGTTCCTTCCTCCTTGCTGTCGCAGCTTCGTGATGGTGGCCGTCTGGTCACCGTACAGGGCTACGGCGGTTCGGCGCGTGCGAAGGTTTTCGTGAGCGAGCGCGGCACAATTTCCGAAAACGTCTATTTCAACGCCTCCGTGAAGCCGCTGCCCGGCTTTGCCAAGGCGCGTGAATTCGTATTCTGAGCCAAAGCTCCGATGACCGATTCTCGACGGGCGCCTCTGGCGCCCGTTTTCTTTCCCGCCAGGGAATCCGAGCGCCAGGCAGCGTGGCAGAAAAGCTGTGCATGGCATCATTCATTTGATTCGCGATGATTTTTTTAAATCCTCGGCTATCCTAAGGTATGGGTGATTCGGATGCCCATTCCACGCAATCCGGTCGTTTTTCGGAGTAACGGGGATAGATATGGCTCAGCCAAGCGTAGCGCGTGAACCGTCCATGGAAGAGATTCTGGCGTCGATCCGCCAGATCATCGAGAGCAATGACCCCGGTGCGGGCAGGGCACTCTCCGCGTCACTGCCGGCGGTTTATGGTGCTGACGAGGACGATCGCGACTCGGACATTCATTTGACGGTGGACGAGACCTACGCTGGCGTGGAATTCCCTGAAACGGTCGCTCAGCCCGATCCCCGTTTCGTCGCTGCCAACTCGGCAGGGTCGGCTCCCGTGCCGGAGGCACAGCCGCGCGCCATGTCTCTTGCCGATGTCGCTGCGCGCGTCCGTGCCGCCTCGGAGAGGAACGCTGCGCAGTTGCAGCGCGAAGTGCCGCCGGCATTTCGGCCGCCGGAAGCAAGAGCCACCGAGGTGAGGACTGAAACGCCGGACGCTGTCGGCGAGGCACCGCTGTCCCCGTGCCCTACGGAAGCCGTTACCGCACCCTTTTCAGTTCCTGCGGCGAAAATTGTTGCTGTTCGCCCGCCGGTAGAGGTTCCATTCGAGCTACCTCCGGTCGTTGCCATGGACCCGCGACCAGCTGTCGTTCCCGCGGCCGAGGTAGCAGTTGCCGCTGTCGCCGAGGCTGCGAAAGAAACAATGCCAAGCGTTGTTGAGCACGAGCAGCAGCCAGCGCTGCTCTCGCATGACGCCGGACTGCAGATCGCTCGTTCCTTTGAGGAGCTTGCCGCCGCAATCGATGGTGCCGAGCGCCGGTCGCTTGATGAGATCGCCGAAGACATGCTGCGCCCCATGCTGCGCGAATGGCTGGACGACAATCTGCCGACGCTGGTCGAACGTCTCGTGCGCGAAGAGATCGAACGCGTGGCGCGTGGCCCGCGCCGCTGATCGGAAACGCCTTTGCTCAAAAGCCGCTCCGTCTCCGGGGCGGCTTTTTTATTGACTTGCCCGTAGCCATCCTATTTTACAACCCGCATCTAAGAACCTCCAGATTTTGGTCCCCAAATGCTCGACAAGACCTACGATTCCGCTACCGTTGAACCGAAAATCGCTGCGAAATGGGATGAGGCGGACGCCTTCCGCGCGGGCGCCAACGCCAAGTCGGGCGCCGAGACTTTTACCATCGTCATCCCGCCGCCGAACGTGACCGGCTCGCTGCACATGGGGCACGCGCTGAACAACACGCTGCAGGACATCATGGTCCGCTTCGAGCGCATGCGTGGCAAGGATGTGCTCTGGCAGCCGGGCATGGACCATGCTGGCATCGCCACCCAGATGGTTGTCGAGCGCAAGCTGATGGAACAGCAGCTGCCAGGTCGCCGCGACATGGGGCGCGAAGCCTTCATCGATAAGGTCTGGGAGTGGAAGGCGGAATCGGGCGGCCTTATCTTCAACCAGTTGAAGCGCCTCGGCGCCTCCTGCGATTGGTCGCGTGAGCGCTTCACTATGGACGAGGGGCTTTCGGAGGCCGTTCTTGAAGTCTTTGTAACGCTTTACAAGGAAGGCCTAATCTATCGGGACAAGCGCCTTGTCAACTGGGATCCGAAACTCCTGACGGCGATCTCCGACATCGAGGTGGAGCAGCACGAGGTCAACGGAAATCTCTGGTACTTCCGCTATCCGTTGGAGCCCGGCGTCACCTATCAGCATCCCATCGCCTTCGATGACGACGGCAAGGCAACGGAATGGGAAACGCGTGACTATATCGTCGTCGCGACCACTCGCCCGGAAACGATGCTTGGCGACACGGGCGTCGCGGTGAACCCGAAGGATGAGCGCTACAAGCCGCTCGTCGGCAAGCATGTCATCCTGCCGATCGTTGGTCGGCGAATTCCGATTGTCGCCGATGATTATCCGGACCCGACGGCCGGAACCGGCGCTGTCAAGATGACGCCGGCACATGATTTCAACGACTTCGATGTTGGCAAGCGTGCCGGTCTGCGAGTCGTCAATGTGCTCACTGCCGACGCTCGGATCACGCTCAAGGATAATGAGGATTTCCTGGAGGGGATTCCGGATGCCGCCGCATTGCACGGCGCCTGGGACGAACTTGAGGGCAAGGATCGTTTCGAGGCCCGCAAGATCATCGTTCGTATCTTTGAAGAAGGCGGCCTGCTCGACAAGGTCGAGCCGCACAAACACATGGTTCCCCACGGTGACCGTGGTGGTGTCCCGATCGAGCCGCGCCTGACGGAGCAATGGTACGTCGACGCCAAGACGCTCGCGGCACCGGCGATCGCCTCGGTACGTGAAGGCCGGACTAAGCTCGTTCCGCGCAGTTGGGACAAGACGTATTACGAGTGGATGGAGAACATCCAGCCGTGGTGCGTTTCCCGTCAGCTCTGGTGGGGCCATCAGATCCCGGCCTGGTACGGTCCGGATGGTCAGGTCTTCGTTGAAAAGACCGAAGAAGAAGCGCTGCAGGCGGCGATCCAGCACTATCTCTCGCACGAAGGCCCGATGAAGGCCTACGTCGAAGACCTGCTCGAGAACTTCAAACCCGGCGAAATCCTGACGCGCGATGAAGACGTTCTCGACACCTGGTTCTCCTCCGCGCTGTGGCCGTTCTCGACGCTCGGCTGGCCGGAACAGACGCCGGAGCTGGACCGCTACTATCCGACCAACGTTCTGGTCACCGGCTTCGACATCATCTTCTTCTGGGTTGCCCGCATGATGATGATGGGCCTGCATTTCATGAAGGATGACGATGGCGTTCCGGTCGAGCCGTTCCACACGGTTTATGTCCACGCGCTGGTCCGCGACAAGAACGGCCAGAAGATGTCGAAGTCCAAGGGCAACGTCATCGATCCGCTGGAACTGATCGATGAATACGGCGCCGACGCGCTACGCTTCACGCTGGCGATCATGGCAGCCCAGGGTCGTGACGTGAAGCTCGATCCAGCCCGCATTGCCGGCTACCGCAACTTCGGCACAAAGCTTTGGAATGCGACGCGGTTTGCCGAGATGAATGGCGCCAAGAGCGATCCGCATTTCGTGCCGGAAGCAGCTGAACTGACGATCAACCGCTGGATCCTGACGGAGCTTGCCCGTACGGAACGTGACGTAACGGAAGCCCTGGAATCCTACCGCTTCAACGATGCAGCAGGGGCGCTCTATCGCTTCGTCTGGAATCAGGTCTGCGACTGGTATCTCGAGCTGCTGAAGCCAGTCTTCAACGGCACGGACGAGGGTGCTAAAAAGGAAGCGCAGGCCTGCGCGGCCTACATCCTGGAAGAAATTTACAAGCTCCTGCATCCCTTCATGCCGTTCATGACGGAAGAACTCTGGGCGCACACCGCAGGCGAGGGCATCGAACGCGACACGCTGGTTTGCCATGCCGAATGGCCGGCGCCGTCCTACGCCGACGATGCGGCGGCCGATGAGATCAACTGGCTGATCGATCTGGTTTCCGGCATTCGCTCGGTTCGCGCCGAAATGAACGTTCCGCCGTCTGCCGTTGCTCCGTTGGTCGTTGTGGACGCCAACAGCCTGACGCGCGAGCGGCTCGTTCGGCACGACGCCGCGATCAAGCGTCTTGCCCGTGTCGACGCCATCTCGCTGGGCAGCGAGGCACCAAAGGGAGCCGCGCAGATCATCGTTGCCGAGGCAACTGTCTGCCTGCCGCTCGGCACCCTGATCGACCTTGCCGCGGAGAAAGCTCGCCTCGAGAAGGCGATCGCCAAGGCCGACGGTGAGATCGCCCGCATCAACGGCAAACTCTCGAACGAGAAGTTCGTCGCGAATGCCAACCCTGAGGTGGTCGCCGCTGAACGTGATCGCCTCGAGGAATTGCAAGGCCAGATCGCCAGCCTGCGGGTTGCACTATCGCGTGTGTCTGAGGCGGCATAAAATCAACGCTTGGTAGTAATATATTCTAAGGCGTCCGATTGCGAATCGGGCGCCTTTTTTCAGGCTCGGTCGAGATTGATGGATTTCAAGGCCAGGCTTGCCGGGATCGCTGACGGGAATCCTTGATTTCACACGTTTTCTTGAGCCGTTTGGCGAAAAATATGACTGTTGTTTCTCTGTTACAGGGCGGCGTTATCGTGGAATGGTCGACCTCAATTGCTTGGGTAGTTTTACCTTTCGTGGAATTTTCTTCTAAATTGTTGGAATATTGACGTGCCCGTCAAATTTTTACGTAAAGCATCTGTTGGTGCAGTTTCTAATCACGCCCGATCACAAA
>Ga0102592_1000508_pt1 | contig 64543 bp, 75 predicted proteins | sample AraplaCol_mMF_r2_FD_76861 | JGI IMG/M metagenome (GOLD analysis project Ga0102592, IMG submission 76861) | Arabidopsis root microbial communities from North Carolina, USA - plate scrape MF_Col_mMF_r2 (SPADES assembly) (version 2) | ecosystem: Host-associated > Plants > Roots > Endosphere...
CGTGGAATTGTCGTTCATGCCTTTCATGTCGAACTCCTAGGTGGGGAGTCCGACCATGAACCCGAGGCGTTTACGCCGGTGTCGGGCCGCTCCTGTTCGGGTTGGTGCTAATGTCCGCTTCCGACCCGTAGCGGACGTTCAAGGAGAGGGCGTGACTGGGATCATTGCCCGACATCCGTTGCAGTACAGCGCAAAAGGCGATCTTCTCCTGCTGGATGGCGATGCGCTCATGGATGCGCGCCTGCTCGGCCTCCCGTGCCTCGTCGATCATTTGCTTCACTTGAGCCTCGAACTCGTCCCGCGGCTCGGTAAAAGCCAGTTCAATCGCCTTCGGGATCTTCGGGCTTCCACCCTCCCGGCGCTCCCAGAAGATCCTGGTGAAGTCGCTGATGCTCAGGATGACCCCGAACCTGCGAGTGAACTTCTTGTAGTCGGCCAGATCTGGGCGGAGTAGCACATCGGTATGCGCTCGAGGATAGCTGCCCGAATATACCGTCGGCACAGTTAGGATTGGCACTAGCCCTATTTGGTTTTCAGAAGTGCGGTCAATGCCAAAGCAGCGGAACGGAGCGCTGATGCATTGGCGGTGTCCAGAAGCGCCAAGTGACGAAGGCGTCCAACAACTGAACCCGTGAGCGACTTGTCCCCGGGGGTAAGCTTGAGAAGCTTCATCGCCTCTCGAAGCTTCCGATGCTGCGTGTTTGGCGCGCGGCTTTCGCCATTTCGGAAGGCCCGACCGGTTACTACCTTTGCAGAGGTCGAAGGGAAGAGGCGGGTCTTTCTGTCGTTCACACGAAGCTGCGAAGAGCTAAGGATTTTCTTGATCCACTTGATATCGGTATGTCCGACGCCATTCCCCGTCACAGCGATGTCGTCGATATAGAGTGTGAAGACAGAGCCACGGGCGATCGCCCGATCTCTGATCGTGTCGAAGATGTCCTTAAATGCCAAGAACGAGACGATCGGACTTGCCGGGCTACCTGTTGCGAGATGGCCGTCGCAACAAAGGAGCGACGCCAGGATCTCTGCGACGTCGCGGCTGCAACGGAAGTCGACGATGAAGAGACGCGTCACGCGGGCATGCGTCACGGACTGAAAGAATTCTGAGACGTCAAGCGTAACCGTGCAGCCTGAAGTTCTTCGATGCGTATCAGAATTGCTTAGATACGATCTGCCCGGAACTGCGGAGTGCAGGTAGTCAGGCATCTGCACTCGCTTTAATAGCTCCTCAATCCGCTTCTGGAACTTCTTGAGTGCTGGCTTGGGAGCCTCTACTAATCGTGGCTTCTCGGGCTTCTTGCGATCGTAGTATCGATTGTAATTAGCGCCTTGACGGGAAAACGCTCCGAGCTGACTTGGCGGACCTGTCCATCCAATAACTTCTGCAAGGCGTCGCTTCGAACCAATAGAATAGAGGGGTGATGATGACACGTCATAGCGACGCTTTCGTTCCTGTGGAAGCTTTGTCGCCATCATCCCTGTCCAATGTCCATTCCAGGACGCGAAGTAGTTTCTGCGCTCGTTCTTTGCGACGCGCTGACTGGCCTTCAAGAGCTTCGGTGAAGCTCAGGAAAGTTGACGGAGGAACGTCAAACACATCTGCATATCTATTGAGTAGGTCAATCGTCACGTTCTTCCGGCCGTTCTCAAGCTCGGAAAGATGCGACTTCGAGATACCCAGCTTCGCGGCAAGTTCAGTTTGCTGAAGCTGATGAACCTCTCGAATTGTCCTAAGGGCTCTCTCTAACATTTCATGGGGCTCCTCTCTACCTGGACGCCCTGTGCATCCGACATTGAACTAAGGGAGGGTGTTGAGCGTGCTGGCCACTTCCTTCCTCTTCAATCCGACATCCGGTCTAGCAGCTTCCAGATGACCGCAATGAGAACTCTGAAGAACCAGCCCTGTCGCAAGAAACGCTTCAGGTGACGCAACAACCACTGACGTTTGTCGTCTTTCCTTTCGATCTTACTGCTCATGATCTTGCCTCGGTGTTAGTGCCCGACGGGCACGTCCCTTGCGACACCGATGCTGGGGAAACGTCAGCTCTAACCCTCCATCAATCCACTGGCTCCGGCCCCTTGCCGGAGCCACCTGAATCCCCCGGCCCTCAGCACGGCTCAAGGACCATGAAGTCACCGAAGGAAGTTGTGGAGCTTTCGCTCCTCGAGTCAGCTAGCTGACTCAGACCGCGCAAGGGAGATCCCCAATACGACGACTGCAGATTAGCCCATTCACGAGAAGAAAGTTCGCTTATGGCGAACAGAATTCATGTTGAGTTCATATATGTGAAATCGGTTCAGGAACCGCTTTATTGGCGTAACGCGCTGCGCGGGCATAGCCTAGTTGCTGGAGTCACCCCTCTGCCGACAACTATCGGCAACCGCGGCGGACCACCTTGGCGACCGGCCACCGTTCGTTGCAGATGGCGGGCTTGAATCCCTCAACCGAAAGCCACTGCTCCGGGTAAATCCCTGGCCGCCCCAGCGCCAGCGTCAAGCTCAACGTCTCCGCCCCCCCCCCGCTGCAGCCGATCCCACTCGGCCTGCGCCGCTTCTCGCGCCTCTGACGCGCTGGCGAATGTATCCCCCAGCCGCTTCGCATTGCCGCTTTCGCCTACCGACACAGCTTTTGCAGTTCGTGCCGGCCATGTGGTGCCAGTACGCGCGGACTCCGCTGTACTCGTCGCACCTGGCGGTGCGGTAAGCGCACCATGCACGACTGGTGCGGAGAGAATGCTGTTGTGAAGTGGTCACCACTTTACGTAGTGAAAGAAACGTAGTGCGGTTGAGGTCATCGACCCCGCTGAGGGTCGCAACAAGTCTCACGTGCGCTCTCGTCTGATCCGTCAGCCCACATAGGCTAGGAACCGGCAAAACGTATCGAACAGATCGCGAACGCAGAATCACTGCGTGGACACGGAAACTATCCGTAGTTTGCCCGTAACCACTCTCCGCACCATGCAGGTGCTCCAAACATGGTGGCCCATCTCGCATGAGGTAATCAAAGCTAAGCGCCGGGCGGTGGCCGGGTGCGTCAGGCCAATCCGTTGCTCGACAAGCGACGACCGGCCTGCGAAGGAGCCCATCCATGCGCCTCCCACTGACGCTTTCCATGGTATTGATGATCGCCTCTGCCGGCTGCGGAAAGGCCCAGAAGGACCAAGTGTCCGCTGATGGCTCAAATGGCGAACCAAAGCGACTCACCCGGTCCAATCAGGAGCCGGCCAATCTCCCTCTCGGCGTCTACCCTTACCCAGATAGTGGGGCATTCATTGGACAGGGCTGGGACACTTTCCATGGAACCGGAACAACGGGTTCATGTGTCCGCGTGGAACAGGCCAGGCTTGAGCAATCGTCATTTTCGCTTGACGTTCAGGAGATTCTGAGTAGCTACAGCCTGCTCCGAAATGTGGAGTCCTCGGTGAGTGCCTCCTACAAAGGAATGGGGGCCAAAGCGAGTGTGAGCGTGAGCACCAAGCGGTCACGCGAGCTGAAAACCGACGACCAGAACGTTCTTTTCAACTATGAGTCACTGGACGGCAGCACATTTGCGGTTCCTCCGGGCAACTTCCGCACCACCATGGCGGTCTCTGACGCCACGTTGAAGTTCTTGTCGGAGGGTGCGAAGCCATTTGATCGCTCCGCTCTCGAACGCACGGCTCAGTATGGCGGTGGAGCCATTCAACTCACGGACTTCGCCTCTGATCTTCTCGACGATCCAAAGGCGTTCCGAAGAGTTTGCGGCGAGGGTTTCGTGGCCGCCATACACCGGGGGGTGCGGGTGCAGCTCGTACTGACTCAGTCGGGAGCGAGTCTTGCTGAAAAGGACAGCCTACGGATGTCCCTCAGCGCATCCGGCTATGGTGCGTCAGGTAGTGCCACGTACTCCAAATCAGTCGCCACCACCAACGATATTACAAAGCTTGGCTACCGGATCTTTCAGGACGGTGGCGTGCCCATCAAGCCCAGCCTCATTGCTGCCCAAGCTGGCCGACTTGACGTCAACTCAATCCTGCCTGGCTCTGAGGAAATGATGGCGAACCCAACGGCATTTCGCGTTGTGGTGGTTCCGTATGCGAACGTTGCCAGCGGGCCTGGGGTCGAGCTACCGACGCCATTGCGAATGATGACATTGGGCGATTACTACATAGCCCTGAACGATGTCTACAACCTGGTGCGCGACATACTCGCGTCGGCGAAGCTCAATTCGGAGACCGGTGTGCCTGAGTGGTCAGGCGTCAACTCGACCCTAATCGAAGCGTATGGCGGGATCAGGCATCTGGAGAACGTGAGTGATGCCATCCTTGCTGACCTCGCACTTCTTGAGCTCGTCATTGCGGAGTGCTACGAGACCAGGTCGGCCTGCACGATTGCCTCCGCCGCCTCCGGGGTTAGAAGCAAGGTTGATCGTCAGATTTCCGAGCGAAACATCACACTCAACACGGACCAGTTAGCTGCAAGGGTTTCTGCCCTGAGTAAGGAGTCCGCTGCGCTTACAGCCGCGTCCAAAGGCGCATCGATTGAAGATCCAGGTCGAGTGACGGCAGACAAGAAGCGCGAGGAGCTCGACGATGCACGTTATGCGGAAAGGCTTCGGTTCTACCAGGACAGCATCAGTTCTTCGGGCGACTTGTCTAGCAGCTTCTTCTTGCGGTTCTACTGGTACTTGACCCAAATACCGGTGCCTTCATCCTACTTAGACCCCCAGATGACATTGCCTGCAGGTTCGGATGTGGCGCAGCGACAGAAGGCGCTTAACGATGCCATCGTGCAATCCACTCTGACGTACCGCGTCGCCCCTTGGAAGGAGTTCTTCTGTGGTGACGTCAAGAGCGAAACGCTCTGTGTACCTGACGACATTCTGAGGGAAATGGTCGAGCAGTACGTCGTGCGGGTGGAGGGGAATGCCTTCACAGTGACGCCGCCACCGCCGCCGCCACGTCGAAAGTGCAAGTGGCACAAGAAGATCACGGGCGGGTGCTGATACTTCTCGGGAGAGCGGCCAATGTCTAACGACGGGTGGGTTGTCGCGCTGACAGCATTGCTGCTGTGCCTGATGGGGGCTCGGTCGGAAGCAGCGTGCAAGACCACGGTGCCGGTTCCAACTGTTCCTAGTTCGTGTGGTATCGGGCCTCAGTTCCGGTCGAGGCAAAGCCTAACGCCTGGCTCCGCAGATCTGCCCGTCATGGAATGGAAGTGCGAGTCAGCGCCGACGAACGTCAGGTCGACAGTCTTTCGACCCGGCCAAGGGCGATTCGCAGCACCCCGCCCAAGGCGTCCTCATACCGGTGTCGATATCATGCTGCGCGACTACAGCCGAATGTGTGTGTTCGACACGAGTAGCAGCCCAATCGAGTTCCAGGAAGTCTATGCCGTCGCGGACGGAGTGGTTGCCTACAACAGGTTCAATACCGACGATTGCCCAGAAAAACGGCCCGGCTGCGACAAGTTCACGACGGGCCTTGGGCACACCGTCATCGTTGACCATGGGAACGGGATGTACTCCCTGTACGGTCATCTGGCGCAAGACAGGCGCTCGCGCATGTGCCTTCCTCGACACGTCCTTGATGGAGGCGGCCTTAGTCCTGTAAAGGTCGGCGATCAGGTTAAAGCGGGCCAGGTCGTCGGCTATCTGGGTATAGACGCGGAGAATGTGCCTCGGCAGGAAGCGCCCAGTGGAAATGCCGCCGTCGTCACGGAGTCCGCGCAGCTTCATTTTGAGTTCTTCGCTGCGCCATCGGGTAGATGCTCATACGGTCCCATCAAAGAGATCGTCCCACCGCTGCAGAGGGGCTTGATCGATCCCACCCCGTTCCTCAGGTCGTTCTATCCGTGAAGCTGGAACACCCAGGACCGTAGCCGTCTTGTACCGCCGCGGCCACACGCAACGATCAACATCGAGCGTGCGAGGGAAACCATGGCCCCCGGACCATTCGGATTTGTGGCCAGCCACGCTGATCGTGTGCGCCGTCTCTTGTGCGGGCCTACTATTCGCGGCGAGACAATGCTCAGACGAGCAGCTCACTTTTCGGAAGGGGCTGCTCTGCGTCGCTTCGTTCATGATGACCGGGTGGGGGCGCTGTCTGCGGCCCTTGTCCTTCCTGCGCTTGCCGTCGCAACTCTTCTGGGCGTTCTGCTGGGCGGAGCCGGGCTGCTTGCGGGCGGTCGAAAAACTTCGTCCGGATGGTTTCGTAGCGTCGTGGCGCTCTTCCATCGCCACCGCATGGTCCAGTAGACAGGGGCTAGCAACTCATACAAGCCGGCGCCGCATCACGGATCGGCTTAATTCAGGCGTTGGCGAACGTCCGCTATTGGCCGTTAGCGGACATCGATGCCGAGTGAGGCGGGGGTGACCAGCTACAGCGCCCCGCCAGCCCTACCCGGCATAGTGTTCAGTCGGCACCAGCATCCGCAGCCACACCACGTGAACATCTGCGTAGATCTACATGAAATCGCGCAGAGTTGCGTAGGTTTGCATCGATTCGCGAATCAGGCCCATGACGCGCGGGCGATTGCATAAAATTGCATTAGAGAAGACGGCAAGATGTGTGTTGTACCGGTACGCGCGGCGCGCGAGCCGGTACAACACCGTGTCTTACTCGCCTTCAGCTCGACGACGTGCAAGGATGGTTCGTGCCGAAACGAGCGTGGACCAGGTAGGCGGATCAGTGAAGCGCGCTAGGAATGTGTGGGATGACTTGGCTCTCAGTCCCGAAGAGGCTGACGATATGTCCAGTCGTTCCGACTACATCATCATCCTTTCCGACTACTTCGAAGGGTTGGATCCACAAGCGATTAGGGACCGCTACGGGCTCGATCCGAGCGTCGTTGCCGACATACAGGCCGGGCGAATCGATCGGTTGCCGATGTCCTTGCTTGAGCCCGTCATGGCAGCCGTAGTGGGGGTAGAAGGGTCCCTACCCACGACGGACTAGCGAGGGCGCTGTCGCGGATCGCAGGCAGGGCGACCCGTTCGCTTCAGGGCCGACTGCGGGGAGGCTGGCAAGGGAGGAGCTAGGCGCCTGAGGACATCTGGAGCCGCGGCCACCCTGGTGCTCACCTCCCTGTGACCGCCCTTCGTCGGGGATACTAGGGCGATTGGCACCGGCAGGGCATAGCGTCTTGCCGCCCCTAGGAAATCCGAGCTGTCGAATGAACCAAACTGCGCTTTCGTCCTTCATCTGGTCCGTCGCCGACCTGCTCCGCGGCGACTACAAGCAGTCCGAATACGGCAAGGTCATCCTGCCCTTCACCGTGCTGCGCCGCCTGGACTGCGTGCTGGCGCTGACCAAGGCCAAGGTGCTGGCCGAGCACGAGAAGAAGACCGCCGCTGGCGTCAACCCGGACCCGTTCCTTCAGCGCCTGGTGGGCGAGGCGAAGTTCTACAACACCTCGCCGCTGGACCTGACCAAGCTGCTCGGCGACCAGGACCACATCCGCCAGAACCTCTACGCCTACGTGCAGGGCTTCTCGCCGGCCGCGCGCGACATCTTCGAACGCTTCGACTTCTTCACCCAGGTCGAGCGCCTGGCCAAGGCCAACCTGCTGTACCTGGTCACCGAGAAGTTCGCCAACATCGACCTGCACCCGCAGCGCGTGGACAACGCGCAGATGGGGCACGTGTTCGAGGAACTGATCCGCAAGTTCGCCGAACTCTCCAACGAGACCGCCGGTGAGCACTTCACCCCGCGTGAAGTGATCCGCCTGATGGTCAACCTCATCTTCATCGAGGACGACGACGTGCTCACCCCCGGCAACGCCGTGGTGCGCACCGTCTACGACCCCACCGCCGGCACCGGCGGCATGCTGTCGGTGGCCGCCGAACACCTGCTGGCGCACAACCCGGCCGCCCGCCTCACCCTGTTCGGGCAGGAACTCAACGACGAGTCCTACGCCATCTGCAAGGCCGACATGCTGATCCGCGGCCAGCCAGTGGAGAACATCGTCGCCGGCAACACGCTGTCGGAAGACGGCCACGCCGGCCGCAAATTCGACTACATGCTGTCCAACCCGCCGTTCGGCGTGGAGTGGAAGAAGGTCGAGAAGACCGTACGCAACGAACATGAGCAGCAAGGCTACGCCGGCCGCTTCGGCCCCGGCCTGCCGCGCGTGTCCGATGGTTCGATGCTGTTCCTGCTGCACCTGGTGTCGAAAATGGCGCCGGTGGTGGACGGCAAGGGCGGCAGCCGCTTCGGCATCGTTCTCAACGGCTCGCCGCTGTTCACCGGCGGCGCCGGCAGTGGCGAGAGCGAGATCCGTCGTTACCTGCTGGAAAACGACCTGGTGGAAGCCATCATTGGCCTGCCCATCGACATGTTCTACAACACCGGCATCGCCACCTACGTGTGGATCATCAGTAACAAGAAGCCCGCCGCGCGTCGCGGCCAGGTGCAGCTGATCGACGCCGGCAGCTTCTGGCAGAAGATGCGCAAGAGCCTGGGCAGCAAGCGCAAGGAAATGGGCGAGGCGCACATCGCGGAGGTCACGCGTCTGTTCGGCGACTTCGCGCAGGCCGACCTGGTGACGGTGCTCGATGCCAGCGGCAAGGAAGTCGGCCGCCACGTCCTGCGCGATGGCGACGCCGAGCCTGCCGTACCGGAAGGCGGCAAGCTCAAGCGCGCACCGCTGTCGCGCCGTTTCAAGAACGAAGCCTTCGGCTACACCACCATCACCGTCGAACGCCCGCTGCGCGACGACGCGGGCAAGGTCGTCGTCATCGAGAAGGGCAAGCAGAAGGGCAAGCCGCAGCCCGACAGCAGCCTGCGCGACACCGAGAACGTGCCGCTGGGCGAGGACATCCAAGCCTACTTCGAACGCGAAGTGCTGCCGCACGCGGCGGACGCGTGGATCGATGAGGCGAAGAGCAAGGTCGGTTACGAGATCCCGTTCAACCGCCACTTCTACGTCTTCGAACCCCCGCGCAACCTGCACGAGATCGACGAGGAACTGAAAGCGGTGTCGGCCAACATCATGCGGATGCTGGGGGAGTTGGCGGAATGAGTTTGCCGAGGTATCCGGAGTACAACGACTGTGGTCTGGCTTGGATTTCCAAGATCCCGTCGCATTGGCGCGTTCTTCCGCTACTCGGCATCGCTCGTGAGCGATGCGAGTCGAATACGGGCATGAAGGAAGAAAACCTGCTTTCGCTCAGCTACGGCCGAATCGTTCGGAAGGACATGGCGTCCAATGAAGGCCTTTTGCCAGAATCGTTCGAGACCTATCAGATCGTCCGGCAAGGTGATGTCGTTTTTCGCTTGACCGACCTCCAGAACGACCAGCGTAGCCTGCGGACGGCCTCGGTGCAGGAGATCGGAATAATCACGTCAGCGTACCTTTGCGTAGAGCCAACACGCATTGATCCTGGGTACTTCTCATACCTACTCAGGGCGTACGATCTGTCGAAAGTGTTCTATTCGATGGGTGGTGGCCTTCGCCAATCGATGAAGTACGCAGATGTGAAACGGCTTCCGATTCTGATCCCAAGTCACGCAGAACAGGTTCAGATCGTCGCTTTCCTCGATCACGAAACTACCATGATCGACGCGCTGATCGCCGAGCAGGAGAAGTTGATCGCGCTGCTGGCCGAGAAGCGCCAGGCCACCATCTCCCACGCCGTCACCCGCGGCCTAAACCCCAACGCCCCGATGAAGGACTCAGGCAGTCGGTGGCTTGGCAAATTGCCAGCGCCTTGGAGCGTCAGGAGCATCTCCTCGCTTAGCACGAAGATCACGAATGGGTATGTCGGTCCGACGCGAGACATTCTAGTGGATGAGGGGGTGAGATACCTGCAGTCCCTCCACATCAAGAACAATGCGATTCGCTTTGAATCGCCGTACTACGTCAGCGAAGAATGGAGTGAGGCACATCAGAAGTCGATCCTGAAGGAGCGCGATGTCCTGATCGTTCAGACCGGCGACATCGGGCAGTCGGCTGTGGTGACGGCGGATTTCGAAGGCTGCAATTGTCATGCGTTGATCATCGTGTCCCCCGTGCACCGGGAGCTGGACGGCCGTTGGCTTTCATGGGTTTTGAATTCCGACTACGGCGTTCATAGCTTGCTCTCGATTCAAACTGGAGCGCTGCATCCCCACCTCAACTGCGGGAACGTAAAGGGGCTTTTGGTGCCGCTTCCGTCGCTTCTTGAACAGGAGCGGATTGTTGAACACATCGAGAGCGTCACAAGTCAGTTCGACACGCTTGTAGAGGATGCGGAGCGCGCAATTGGTCTCCTCAAAGAGCGGCGCAGCGCCCTCATTACCGCCGCCGTCACTGGCCAGATCGACGTGCGCGGGCTCGCCAAGGAGGTCGCCGCATGAACCGTCTGGAAGACTTCATCATCAATGACCAGATGCCGGACATCGCCTACCGGACCAACCAGCCCGAGGAGGTCGTGCATCCTCGCGTGAACTGGCGCGACGGTGTGCCGATGATTTATCAGCACAACCTGCGGTTCGAAAGCCACAAGGGCCACGTTCCTGTGGTCGAGTTCCTGGAGAAGCTCGCCCAGCGCGAGCCGGGTCTCGCGGCAACCGGATACCGTGCCAACGGCAAGCAGACGACGATTTCGTTCAACAAGTCCGACCGTGTCACGCTGTCGCCCCGCATGCAAGCGTACCTGTCGAATCACGTCATGCCGCCCCGGTTCGACGCGGACGCGAAGCTCTTCCTCGCCTGCTTCCTGGACTCGAGCAACCCGCAACTCCGTCACTGGCTGCCGGGCTACGTCGACACACTGGCCATCGTGCGCGATGCCGTCACGCGCCAAGCCTACGCCGACGCGTTCGAGCTGATCTGGAAGACGCCCAACAACATGATCAGCAATGCCGGCCAGGGTTTTATGGGAGGTGATAACGCCGACAAGCAGCGGGATCGTCTGATCGAGGTCACCCGCGACATCGCGCAGGACGGCTCGCCCGCGTGTTACGACGCCATGGTGCAGCGGTTCCAGCAATGGTGGACGCAAGGCGACCTGCATAACACACCACGTTTGATGGTGGCGCGTGCGTTCGCAGCACTCCATCCGGATCGCTACCACACGACGGTGGATGCGGCGAAACAGGACCGGCTTATAGGCTGGTTCGCCTCTCATACCGGCTTCGTCGATCCGGGCGGCAATTGGGCGTCGCGCGCATCGGCGCTGGCCACGCACCTGGACCGGTGCGGCGTGTTTGCGGATCGTGAGCTGCGCAACATGTTCCCGTGGTTTGTGCACGAACAGATGGGCGACGAGACGGGCAGGGCGCCGTTCCGCCCGGGGCACACCTCGCGCGCGCCGACCGGCCAGGCGCAATCGGTCGGGCAAATACGCGAGATCAACTATCGGCAGAACCTGATCCAGGACCGGCTGTTCGAAATGCTCTGCCAGCAGCATGGCAAGAGTTGCGTGGGCACCGAATGCGCCACCGGAACGGGAGGCTTTGCGGACGCGCTGGTGAAGCTGCCCAACGGCCGGTATGCGCTTTACGAGATCAAGCCCGCGCCCACCGCGATGAGCGCCGTCCGGCAGGCGATGGGCCAACTGCTGGAGTACGCCTATCGCAAGGGCGGCCTGGAGCCCGCATCGTTGCACGTGGTGTCCGACGCCGCGCTGGACGACACGACGTCTGCATTCCTGATGCGACTGAAGTCGGAGTTCGGACTGCCGGTCGAGTATCTGCAAGTATCCGTCGCGTCATGAGGGGGAAGCCGTGAGCGATATCCAGTTGTTTCGCCTGTCGAATGGAAAGGCGAACGAGCTTCCGGGCCGGGCAGCCAACATCGAGAAGCAGCTGCAGGCGCTGATCGAGACGCACATGGCGACCTTCCTGGGCGTGCGCTTCCTCGCCAGCGAGTACGCCACCGGCAAGACCCACAAGGGGCGGATCGACTCATTGGGCCTGGACGAGAACGGCTGCCCGGTCATCGTCGAGTACAAGCGGCACAGCAACGAGAACGTCATCAATCAAGGTTTGTTCTATCTCGACTGGCTGTTGGACCATCAGGCTGAGTTCCGTTGGCTGGTGATGGAGCGGCTCGGCAAGGACGTGGCCGACGCCATCGACTGGTCCGGTACGCGCCTTCTGTGCATTGCCGCGGATTTCACCCGATACGATCAGCACGCCGTGCAGCAGATTCCGCGCAACATCGAGTTGCTGCGATACAAGCTGTTCGATCAGGACTTGTTGCTCCTAGAGCTGGTGAACGCGGTAAGTGTCGCCGACGCGACGGTGGTCAAGGCCGACGGTGCCGCGTCGTTGCCAGCTCCCAGATCACAGGGCAAGGACAAGACGTTCGACGAGCAACTGGCCGGGGCGCAGGCGGAAACCCGGGACCTCTACGAGGCGCTTTCTGACCATCTGATGGCGCTGGGCGACGACGTCCAGGAGAAGCGGCTCAAGCTCTACGTCGCATTCCGCCGCCTGAAGAATTTCGCGTGCGTGGTGATGTATCTCAACAAGATGCTGGTGATGCTCAAGCTGGACCCGGACAGCGTGGCGCTGGAGGAAGGCTTCAGCCGGGACGTGCGCCAGATTGGGCATTGGGGAACGGGCGAGCTGGAGCTGACACTTCGCACGATGTCTGATTTGGCCAAGGCGAAACCGCTGATCGAGCGCAGCTATGCCGAGAGCTGACCGAACGGGATCGGCGCGGTGCGACGACATGAAGACCGGCCAGCATGCAGGGGCGAGGTTCTGGCCCTGAGCAGCGCTGCCCCTTGCCCGCCCGTTGCCCAACAGGCAACATTCGTTGCCATATGAGCAACACCATGGCGCTGATGGATCTCCTGTTCGGCAGCACGCGGCAGCGCGTGCTGGCGGTGCTGCTGCTGGAGCCCGATGCCGCATTCCACCTGCGCGAGCTGGCTCGGCTGACCAGCAGCCATGCCGGCACGCTGACCCGCGAGCTGGACAAGCTGACCGGCGCCGGGCTGCTGGTGCGTAGCGAGCAGGGCAATCAGGTGCGGTACCAGGCCAATCGGGCCTGCCCGCTGTTCGACGAACTGGCGGCGATGTTCCGTAAGACCCACGGCGTGGCGGCGCTGCTGCGCGAGGCGATGGCGCCGCTGGGCGACCGGATCGACGTGGCGCTGGTGTTCGGATCGGTGGCGCGCGGAACGCAGACCGCCGGCAGCGACGTGGATGTGCTGGTGGTGGGGCAGGTCGGCTTCGCCGACGTGGTGCAGGCCCTGTACCCGGTGCAGCAGGTTTTGCAGCGCGAGATCAACCCGGTGGTGTATTCGCCGGCGGAGTTCCGCGCGCGCGCGCAGGCGGGCGATGCCTTCGCGCGCGGACTGATGGAAAGAACGAACGTATTCGTGATGGGAGACAGGGATGACCTTGCAGAACTTGCTGGCGATCAAACGCCTGCAGGAACACGCCGCTGACGGCGCGTCGGTGCGCAAGCTGCTGGAGGCCGCGCGCCGCAACCTGGCCGATGCGCGCGTCACCGTCATCGGCGCCGACAATCGGTTCGACGCCGCCTACAAGTGCGTGATGCAGTGCGGGACGCTCGGCCTGTGGGCCAACGGCTATCGCACCGCCACCAGCCAGCCCGGCCATCACCAGACGACCATCCAGTCGTTGCCTCTGACAATGGCCGTGCCTACCGCCACCATGGTCGTGCTGGACAGCCTGCGCAAGCAGCGCAACCTGACCGATTACGAGGGCGATCCAATCCCGGATGCGGCACTGGTCGCCGCCATCGAACAAGCGCAGCGCCTGCTGGCGCACACCGAGGCGTGGCTGCGGGACAACCACCCCAACCTGCTGGGGGACGCATGAACCTGCACCAGGAACACCACTTCGAACGGGAAATCTGCGAGCACCTCGCGGCCCATGGCTGGTGGTACGCGGAGGGCGATGCAGCCGGCTACGACCGCCAGAACGCGCTGTACCTGCCGGACCTGCTGGCCTGGATCGAGGCGACGCAGCCCGACAACTGGCAGCGACTGACCAAGACGCACGGGCCGCAGCTGGGCGCGCGTCTGGCCGAGCGCGTGCGCAAGAGCCTGGACGAGCGCGGCACGCTGGACGTGCTGCGCCGTGGCGTGGAGATGCTGGGCCTGAAGGAGCCGCTGTCGCTGGTGCAGTTCAAGCCGGCGCTGGCGATGAACCCGGTCATCCAGCAGCACTACGCGGCCAACCGGTTGCGCGCGATGCGGCAGGTGCGGCACTCGCTCAACAACCCGCAGGATGCGGTGGACCTGGTGCTGTTCGTCAACGGCATCGCGGTGGCCACCGCGGAGCTGAAGTCCGACTTCACCCAGTGCGTCGACGATGCGGTGGACCAGTACCGCAACGACCGCGACCCGCAACCCAAGGGCGGGCTGGTGGAGCCGCTGCTGTCGTTCCCGGGCGGCGCGCTGGTGCACTTTGCCGTGAGCCAGGCCGAAGTGCGGATGACCACCCGACTGTCGGGCAAGTCGACCTTCTTCCTGCCGTTCAACCGCGGCAATGCCGGTGCAGCCGGCAACGCGCCCAACCCGGGTGGCTTTGCCACGTTCTACCTGTGGGAGGAGGTCTGGGAGCGCGAGAGCTGGCTGCAGATCCTCGGGCGTTACCTGATCGGCAAGCGCGACGAGAAGAAGCAGCTGAAATCGGTGATCTTCCCGCGCTACCACCAGTTGGATGCGACGCGGAAGCTGGTGGCGGACGTGCGCGCGCAGGGGGCGGGGCAGCGTTACCTGATCCAGCACTCTGCCGGGTCCGGCAAGACCAACTCGATTGCATGGACGGCGCACTTCCTCGCGGATCTGCACGACGACGAGCACCGCAAGCTGTTCGACAGCGTGCTGGTGGTGTCCGACCGGACGGTGCTGGATGCGCAGTTGCAGGAAGCCATCTTCGACTTCGAGCGCACCACCGGCGTGGTGGCGACCATCACCAGCGAGCACGGCAGCAAGAGCGGCCAGCTCAGCCAGGCGCTGAAGGACGGCAAGAAGATCATCGTCTGCACCATCCAGACCTTCCCCTTTGCGTTGAAGGCGGTGCAGGAGCTGGCGGCGACCGAGGGCAAGCGTTTCGCCGTGATCGCGGACGAGGCGCACAGCTCGCAGACCGGTGAGGCGGCGGGCAAGTTGAAGCAACTGCTCAGTGCGCAGGAGTGGGCCGAGTTGCAGGACGGCGGCGAGATCGACACCGAAGACCTGCTGGCCGCCAGCATGGAGGCACGCGCGGCGGACAGCGGCCTGACCTATGTCGCCTTCACGGCGACGCCGAAGGGCAAGACGCTGGAGCTGTTCGGTCGACCGGGTGCGGACGGCTTGCCGCAGCCGTTCCATGTGTACTCGATGCGCCAGGCCATCGAGGAAGGCTTCATCCTGGACGTGTTGCGCAACTACACGCCGTACGGGCTGGCGTACCGCTTGGCGCACGACGGGCAGGAGTTCGACCACACGCAGGTCGAGCGTTCGGCCGCGATGAAGGGAATCCTGCAGTGGGTTCGCCTTCATCCCTACAACATCGCGTCCAAGGTGCAGATCGTGGTGGAGCACTACCGCGAGAACGTGCAGCCCCTGCTGGAGGGCAGGGCGAAAGCGATGGTCGTCGTGACCAGTCGCAAGGAAGCCGTGCGATGGCAGAAGGCCGTTCGCGAGTACATCGAACACAAGGGCTATCCGCTGGGCGTGCTGGTGGCGTTCTCGGGCGAGGTGGACGACAGGGAGAGCTTCCCGGAGGCCGTGACGGAGAACAGTGCGCTGCTGAATCCGGGTCTCAAGGGACAGGACATTCGCGACGCCTTCGCCAAGCCGGAATTCCACCTGTTGCTGGTGGCGAACAAGTTCCAGACGGGTTTCGACCAGCCGCTGCTGTGCGGCATGTACGTCGACAAGAGGCTGGGCGGCATCCAGGCCGTGCAGACGCTGTCGCGCCTCAACCGGGCGCACCCCGGCAAGGACACTACCTATGTCCTGGACTTCGTCAACGACGCGGCCGAGGTGCTGAAGGCGTTCAAAACGTACTACGAGACGGCGGAGCTGGAGGCGACCACGGACCCCAACCAGGTCTACGACCTGCGGGCCAAGCTGGATGCAAGCGGACACTACGACAGCTTCGAGGTCGACCGAGTCGCCGGTGTCGAGGTGGATCCCGCGGGAACGCAGAAGCAGTTGTCCGCTGCGATTGCGCCGGTGGCAGATCGCCTGCTGAAACGGTACAAGGCGGCGCAGCAGGCGCGTGCGAGCGCCTTGTCAGAGGATGACGAGGAAGCCGCAAAGGCAGCCAAGGACGCGATGGACGCGCTGGTGCTGTTCAAGAACGACATGGGCGCCTTCAACCGCCTGTACTCGTTCCTGTCGCAGATGTTCGATTACGGCAACACCGACATCGAGAAGCGCTTCATCTTCTACAAGCGACTGATCCCGCTGCTGGATTACGGCCGTGAACGCGACGAAGTGGACATGTCGAAGGTGGTGCTCACACATCACACATTGCGCAGCGGCGGACGGCATGCGCTGAGTCTTGAAACGGGCGAGGCGGTAAAGCTTCCGCCGATGGACGCGGTGGGCAGCGGCAACGTGCAGGACAAGCAGAAGGCGTTCCTTGCCGAGATCATCGAACGGGTGAATGGGCTGTTCGAGGGCCAACTGACGGACGACGATCAGCTGGTCTACGTCAATGGCGTGATCAAGGGAAAGCTGCTGGAGAATGCGACGCTAGTGCAGCAGGCCACAAGCAACAGCAGGGCGCAGTTCGCGAATTCGCCGGACCTCAAGGATGCGTTGATGCACGCGATCATGGATGCGCTGGATGCGCACACGACCATGAGCAGCCAGGCGCTGGGATCTGAGCGAATCCGCGAAGGGCTCAAGGACATCCTGCTTGGGCCGGGACAGCTTTACGAAGCGCTGAGGTCGAAGGGCGGCGAAGCCAGACCTCCAGCTTGAGAAAGCAGCCCCTGCGATGCGCCTGCGCTGGTAGGTACACCCCAGGTACACCGATCAGCTCCGCGAACCAGGGTGAAAGTTCGCTAACTTGCTGATTGGGCGAGCATTTCTCGCTACGCTGAACTACGGTAGGTTTCCTTGAACTTTCAACAGCTTATCGTGATGCGAGCGAACTCATAATCCCTTGGTTCCAGGTTCGAATCCTGGTGGGCCCACCAGATCACGCCTGAGTCTTTTAGTTGCTGTGCGATAAACCAAAGATTGTCCGAATCGGACATTCTTTGACGGACGTCCGCAAAGTTTGTCCGCTTGGCTGCCAGTGTCGGAAACCGTTAACGGCACGATTTAGGGAATCTTTAGGACGATCCTGCCCCCCGGAGCTCGAGGATTGTCTCCCGCGGACAAACTTTGGTGGACAAGTGAGGCTACCCGCCCCCAGGAGCGAAACGTGCACACTCAACCGGTTCGGCGTAACGATCTCCCCCGTCGGGGCGGCCAAACGGCCTGTACTAATGTCCGCTTCGACCAAAGCGGCCCTTCTACGTACTCGGGCTTCTCTTCTGCGCTTCCATCGCTACTCCCTGAATGCTGCGATGAACTCAGCCCTGTCATTCAGCGCGATGTGAACCGGATTCTCGCAGTTCGAGGCGCGCCCAAAGAAGACGGCATGGCGCTCCGGTAGCGCGGGCAGCAGTGACGCATAGTCCTTGCCAATGTAGTTAGACAAAGAATCCTTGCTTGTGTCGTCAAACGACCGCATTGCGAAAACCGTGTTGCATTGATTCAAGATGGTCTTTGTCACGCTGGCGGTGCGCTGTGTAATCAGAAGGCAGCCAAGCCCATACTTTCGGCCTTGAAGTATCGCGCGTGCGGTTCCGTTGCACGCAGAACGGTCGCCTTCGCCAACGGTTGCGTTCCACTCGGGGACCAGTGAGTGCGCTTCCTCGTAGACAAGCCAAAGTCTAGCCTTGTCGGTTCGCCCTCGCTTCTGTGCGATGCGCAGCGCAGCTTCTGAAATGATCTGCGTGATTTCGCAGCTTGTCAGGCTCGCCATTGACGCGGTGTTGTTGTATGGCCTGCTGTCCTGCCTCTTTGCAGGGCACGACAAGGAGTTGTTATGCATCGGTTGCTTCTACTCATCTTGGCAGCAGTAGTCTCGTGCAGCAGCGTTCAGCCCAACTCAAGCCCTAACCTCGCTGAGGCAGTCATTCGCCATGAGTTGGCGACTAGCGGGTCCTACTTGGCAAGCAACCGCGCGAAGACATACTTCGTTCTGGTTGAAGGCCGCGATATCTCCAACGATGCGATTCGCCGAATGGTGGACACCGGTCTGCCATTGCGGCCAGGTTCGGCGTGGAAGTTAGGCGCCGGAATGCACATGTCGATCAACGCCCCTAAGGCTCGAAGCGACGGCGACTACGACGTTGCCCATTCCTACTATTGCGGCGACCACTGTGCTGCGTGGGTAACCTCTGTAGTGCGTCGCGAAGGCAAGCTATGGATCGTGATCTCGTCCACGCTGGACGGCATCTCCCTGTTCTACGACGCGGATAGCGTCCAATGGTCCGCTTCTGGCCGATAACGGACATTCGAAAGGTTTCCCCGCCGCATCGGCGCCGCCGTCGACCGCCCAAGTCAGCCCGCCCCAGAGCTAGGCGTAAGGTAGGTGTCGACGGTGGTGCCGTCTACCGCTCTCCCGGTTTACGACGCGATTGCACGAGTGAAGGTCCACGCACACTGGCAGAGTGATGTCATCGCAGGTGCAGCGATCGGCGCGGCCTTCGGAATCTACGCCCACCGCCGCAAGACGCCTTTGATCATGGGCCTGCTGGCCGGAACCGGCGTCCTGGTTGGATACGCAAAGGAGTTCTGAGCTGTGAAGCGCCGGTCAGAATGTGATGCTCGCGCGGGTGCCGCCGCTGGGCGCGCCTTCAATGCTGAGCGCCCATCTGTAGTGGGCGCACAACCGCGCAATGAGGCCCAATCCAATGCCTCCTGTCGTTGTGTACCCCGTGCGTGCGATCCGTGAATGGAGTTCACTCATCTCCGTCGAGGTCATGCCGTGTCCTGTGTCCTCAACGACAACTGTGCTGCCCGAAGTCGCGTAGACGTCGATCTTACCCCGATCGCTGTTCTCGATCGCGTTTCGGATGAGGTTACCCACGATTGCGCGGACAACCTGGGCCGGCGCTTGGACTTTGGCGAGTTTGCTGATCTCAAGTGACAGAGTCAGCTCTTTGTTGCGGGCCACATACTGATAGTCCTCGACGATTCCCGGGAGCTCTTCTGCGACGTCAGTTGGTTCCAGCTCTCGTAGCGTCCTCTCGGGGTCCCGGGCAAGAGCAAGCAACATCTCGGCGAGCTCTTCCATCGCGAGCGCGGTGCGATGGGCGCGCAAGAGATGTGGATAGAGCGCTTCAGTAGTATCTGGATGCGACAGAGCCACTTCCATGGAGCCCGCGACGACGGCGATCGGCGTGCGCAGTTCGTGGCTCGCCAGATTGATAAACGTCCGCTCGCGATCCACGTGTTCGCGAATTCGCTCCTGGTAGCGATTCAGCGAATCGGCCATAACGGCGACCTCAGCCGGGTCGCCTGGTGCGATCGCGAGTGGTTCGCCTCGGCCATCCGGGCTCAGGTCTGGAATTGAGCGGGTTAGCTCCGTCAGCGGGCGGAACAGGCGCTCGACCCCCCAGTAGGCCAAGGCCGCCATCACCGCGGCCACGAGAAAGACCGAGAGAATGAGCGAGCTGCCGAGTGTCGACTCGTCATGCTCCTGGTCTGTGATGTCCAACGCGAGCGTTCGACTGCCGCTCGGCTCACTTTCAACGAGGACTACGTACTCTCTCCCGCCGCTGCGCACCTCATCGTGCACGCCAGGCCGCAGCCCCCGGAACGCAGCGGGTAGCGACTCCGCGTCGTACATGTGCAGGAGGTCGGTATCTGGCCAGATGAAGTTCGGGTATTGGGCCTGCTTTTGCGCAAAGAAGTCCATTTCCGTGCGGAGCAGGGATTCCCACACCGATTGCTCGGTGCGCTCGTTCACCCAATATCCGTGCGTGGCCAGCACCAGCGAGAGAATCGCTACATACGCCAATATGCCCGCCACCAGATGTCGGCGCAGGCTGTGCCGGCGGTTCATGCGTCGTCATCCTCGGTGTCGTGACCATTCAAGGCCAACCGGTAACCGACCTTCTTGATCGTGTGCAGGAGCTTTGGCTCACCTTCCAGCTCGATCCGCTTGCGCAACTCATAGATGTGGGTTCTCAGTACGTCATTATCTGGACCGCGTTCGCCCCAGATGGCGTACTCCAAGCGTTCTTTGGACACGATGTTGGGGCTTTCGCGCATGAGAACTTCGAGGGCCAGCCGGCTGCCCTGATACAGGTTGAGAACGCGGCTTCCGCGACGGACCTCATGCGTAAGCAGGTTGTAGTGCAGGTCCGCCACCTGAAGCACCCGCTTCCTGCCGGTGCGACGTACGGCAAGCGCGAGGAGCCTAGCCTCGAGCTCCGCGATGGCAAATGGCTTGGCCAGGTAGTCATCGGCGCCTGCCCGGAAGCCTGCGAGCTTGCTTTCGAGCCGATCGCGCGCGGTCAGCATCAGCACGGGGATGTCTTCGCCAGCCGTCCGGAGGTGGCGCAAGGCCTCGATGCCGTCCATGCGTGGAAGCATCCAGTCCAGGACGATCACGTCGTACTCGCCCGTCTGGGCCAAATGCAGGCCCGAGGGGCCGTCAGGTGCGGCGTCCAGGACGAATCCGCGCGTCTCCAGGTACGCGAATAGGTTGGCCAACAGGCTTTGGTTGTCCTCAATGAAGAGGACACGGACCCTCTGGGAGGCGGCCTCAGGCAGGGTCTCGGCGGCTATCTGACAGGAATCTGACATTGGGGCCTTAACTTAATGCGAATCATTCGCGTTTTGATTTGCAATTTTACGCCACCTATTTGGAGCCCCACGCAATGCCTGCGGTCCTTTCCTCCCGAGTGCCCTCCGCCTCCACGCTGTCCATCTTGGTTCGCGCGGCGCTGTACGGGCTGCCCCTCACCCTCGCGCTGTATACCCCCGAGTCCGCAGCCCAGCAAGCCGCCGACTCCAGCGCCACGACCCTCGACCGCATCGAAGTCCTCGGCGAAAAGGGTCGGTACGACGTGCCTCGGGTCACCACCGCCACCAAGACCGACACTCCGCTTCGCGACATTCCGCAGTCGATCACGGTCGTTACCGAGGGTCTGATCCGCGACCAGGCCATGCAGAACATGGGCGATGTAGTCCGCTATGTGCCGGGTGTGCAGATGGCCCAGGGCGAAGGTCACCGCGACGCGCCGATTCTGCGCGGCAACACGAGCACGGCCGACTTCTTCCTCAATGGCATGCGCGACGACGTGCAGTACTACCGCGACCTGTACAACGTGGAACGCGTGGAGGTCCTGAAGGGCCCCAGCGGCATGATCTTTGGTCGCGGCGCCTCGGGTGGCCTCATCAATCGCGTCACCAAGCAGGCCGATTGGTCCAACAATCGTGGCGGTCTGAACCTTACGCTGGGCTCCTGGGACAATCGCCGCCTTACCGGCGACTACAACCAGGCGCTGAGCGACGTTGCCGCTTTCCGCGTCACTGGCATGTACGAAGATTCCGACAGCTTCCGTGATGGCGTGACGCTCGAGCGTTGGGCGGTGAATCCGACCGTGACGTTCCGGACCAGCGAGGCGACGACGCTCGCCTTCGGCTACGAGCATTTTGAGGACGACCGTGTCACCGATCGTGGCATTCCCTCCCTCCTGCCGGTGAGCGGTCGCCCCCTGCCGATTGATGAGTCCACGTTCTTCGGCAACCAGGCGCTGAGCCCGACCTGGGCCGAGATCGACGCCTTGTCTGCGCTGGTGACCCACGATTTCTCCGCGGACGTTCGGTTGGTCAACCAGACCCGCTTCGCCAACTATGACAAGTTCTATCAGAACGTGTTTCCGGGTGCGTACACCGCGGCAACCAGCCGCGTGGCGATCAGCGCCTACAACAACATGACCGAGCGCGAGAACCTGCTCAACCAGACCGACCTGACGTTCTCGGTGCAGACCGGCTCGGTGAAGCACGAGTTCCTGACCGGCCTGGAGCTGGGACGCCAGGTCACCGACAACTTCCGTGAGACCGGCTTCTTCCCGAACGTGGGGCCGAACGCCACCACTGACTTCGTGACATTGCCGAACACGATCTACACCGGCCCGGTGGTGTTCCGCCAGTCGGCGACGGACGCAGACAACCGCAGCGTCGCCAAGAACGCCGGTGTGTATGTGCAGGATCAGATCGAGTTCTCGCCGCATTGGCAGGCGCTGATCGGCGTGCGCTTCGACCGCTTTGAGGCCGACCTGCACAACAATCGCAATGGCGCGGACCTGTCGAGTTCCGACAGCCTGTGGTCGCCGCGCGCCGGTCTGATCTACAAGCCGCAGGACAGCATGTCCATCTACGGCAGCTACACCATCTCCTACGTGCCGCGCGCAGGTGAGCAGCTGGCATCGCTGACGCCGTCCAACCGCAACCTTGACCCGGAAAAGTTCACCAACAGCGAACTTGGCTTCAAGTGGGACCTGACCGACCGACTGGCTTTCACCGCCGCGGTCTACCAGCTGGATCGCACCAATGTCGCCATCACCGATCCGAACAATCCTGCGCAGTCGCTGCTGGTCGACGGCCAGCGCGTACAGGGCGTTGAGCTCGGCCTGGCCGGCAGTGTCACCGATGCGTGGCAGATCATGGCGGGTTACGCGTACCAGGACAGCGAGGTGCAGACCCCGGGCGCGCAGGACGGCAACCAGCTGGGCCAGGTGCCCGAGAACTCCGTATCGCTGTGGAACCGCTACGACTTCAATTCGCAGTGGGGGGCTGGCCTTGGCGTGATCTACCGCGACGACGTGTATGTGTCCTCGGACAATGCCGTGGTGCTGCCCAGCTTCACCCGAGTCGACGCTGCCGTGTACTACACGATCTCGCCCAGCATCCGCCTGCAGGCGAACATCGAGAACCTGCTGGACGAGAGCTACTACGCATCGGCACACAGCAACAACAACATCATGCCGGGATCGCCGCGCGCATTCCGTCTTGGCATCGACTGGCGTTTCTGAGTGAAGCCACCGGGGCGGCGACCACGCGTCGCCGCCCTGGCGCCTGCGTCCAGCGCGTTGCCAGACGGCAATCTGACAATGCATGCGCCATGCTGATGACTTGGTTCACGAGGACTCCGACATGGCTCGGCAAGGACGCGCCATCCAGCCACGCGACGGCGCCGACTCTGAGTTGAAGAGCGTGGATGTGCAGCTGCAACTGGCTGGCCTCATGCCAGGCGGAATGCGTGCCCGCATACTGGAATTGATGCAAAGCCGTACGGTGCCTACAACGCCGGAAGGGCTGTATCGCGAACTATTCGACTACTGCTGTGTGTCCACGGTGTACCGGACCATGGCGGAACTGCATCGTGCGAACCTACTGGAGCGTTACCGTCTACCGAGCGGGAAGCTCGCGTACCTCGTCACCCGGCAGGATGGATCGCTCAGACTTTGCTGCACGCGCTGCGGACGAGTGACATTCATAGAGAGCGAAAGCCTTAAGGAAGACGTTCGACAAGCCTGTCTCGCACTGGGGTTCTCCCGAGATTCTGTCGAGTTCATCGGCCAATGCGGGACATGCGCGGGCAACTCTGACACCTAGCGAGATATCGGTGCTGCTGCGATGCGAGCTGCGCGGGCGGGCTTATGCGTTCGCTGGAGTGCGCGGCAAGAACGTGGTGATGCAGTAGCTGCCGCACACCCAGGCGATGCCAAAGCACCAGCCTGCAAGAACATCCGTGGGGAAATGCACCCCCAACAACACTCTGGCAGCGCCGATCGAAACTCCCAGGATGGCCAACACCGCCCCAGGCACAGGGCGTCGCAGGCGAGGAACGATCAGCAACAGGACCGAGATTAGACTCGCCGTTGCCATCGCGTGCCCGCTGGGGAAGCTGTTAGAGCCGGGCTCTGGAATGCAAGGCATCCACGCCGGGCGGACGCGGTCGAACAGGTACTTGAGCGCCTGATTCAGCCATAGCGAACCTAGGAGCACGAAGGCCGCGAACGCAGCGTGAGACCACTGCCTGCGCACGGCGAGCATGATCGGCAGTAGAGCGCTGACGGGCAAGACACCGTACTCGTAACCCAGCGCCGAGAGCACGACGCCCAACGAAGTGAGATGGCAACTCCAGCCCGGCATTGCATTCGCGGCCCATTGGTCAACCGCGGTGGGACGATCGGTTGCAACCACGAAGCACACGATCGCGAGCACGCACGCAGCGACCAAGCATGCAAGTAACGCGCCTCCGCGAGTCGTACGCGTCGAGCCAAGGGAATCTGTCGAGGACATGTCACAGCGGTTCCTTGCTGGTGAGCCGTCGAGATTCAGGGATCTGGCGTCGGATACATGTCAGATTTGCGTCTAACCGTTTTCTGACAGCGCGAATTCCATAGTGCGGATGTCGCGCAACCGCGCAGTGTTCGGCTCACATCGATGGTCGACTTCATTCGCTGGCTTGTGACGACCATGCTGTTGGCTTGGGGCGGATTCGCAATCCTGCGCCTGCAGCGCCAGATGATTTCGTTTGGCCGGGGATGGCTTTGGGTCTTGTTGGCCGGCTTCATCGCGCTGGCGCATTGGCCGATCAACTTCTGGCTGGGCAATCCCCTGATTTGTCCAATCATTGTGACCGCCCTCTACCTCCTGTCCCTGATAGGCCTCGCCCCTGATGACAGTGTCTTGGCGACAGAAAGCTCGGCGCTGTCCAACTGGTTCAAGCGGGGATTGGTTGCCGCTGTGAGTGGATCCGCTGTAGGCGTGGCCTTATGGGGGCTGATGCTGTGAACCTGCGTCCAGATCCTGTCCCTCGTTGGCAACGACCCGATGTCATCGGTTTGGTCGCCATCTGCCTGGTGTTGTCGCTGGGCTTTTTGGGACTACGTGGTATCTGGGATCCAGATGAGGGTCGTTACACCAACGTTGCCCTGACCATGTTGGACACGGGCAACTGGCTCGACCCGATGCGCAACGAGGACACGGGGCACTGGACAAAGCCTCCTGTGACCTATTGGCTCGTGGCTGGAAGTGTTTCGCTCTTCGGCCATTCGCCTTGGGCCGCTCGCCTGCCGATCGCATTGTCGTATCTGGCTTGCATGCTCTTTGCTGGCCTGTGTGCGCGAAGGCTGGTTCCCGGCGCTGTGCCTTTGGCCGTCATCGTCTACGCGACGATGATCATCCCCTCGGTCGCAGGGCAGCTGGTCACGACCGACTTCCCGCTGGCCGCGTCCTTGGCCTTTGCGATGTACGCCTTCGTTGAGTACCGGTTCGGACCAGAATTTCAGAGCCGGCGTTGGTGGATCCTGATGTGGGTCGCCTTTGGGATCGCCTTCATGACCAAGGGCCCTCCAGCGTTGGTCCCGCTGCTCGCAGTCCTCGCGATGAGCCTTCTCGCGCCCGGCCCGAAGATCTCCGCGTGGTGGCGAAGCTTCGGCGTGGTGACGTTCCTGGTCATTGCCTTGCCTTGGTACATAGCGGTGACCCTGAAGCACGACGGACTGCTGCAGTACTTCCTCGGTGCGGAGCTGGTAGACCGCGTGGCAACCGCTCGGTTTGGTCGACACAGCGAGTGGTACGGGTGGCTCCAGGTGTACTTACCCACCTTGGCACTAGGCACCCTCCCGTGGTCGCTCGACCTGTGGAGGTGGGCGCGGAGCCTGCCCACAAGAGCCCGGGCATGGCGCGACAAGCAGGTGCGAGTGCAGGACGCACGACGTCTTCTGATCGCGCTATGGATTGTGATTCCAGTTGTCGTGTTCTGCGTAGCGCAATCGCGACTGCCTTTGTACTTGCTGCCGACCTTCGTTCCGCTGGCATTGGCGATTTCCGCGCAGCGGAATGAAGCCGGGCGCGGAATGCCCCGTTGGCCGTGGCTGGTGCTGTGGGTCGCCCTGCTTCTCGGCGCCCGTGCCGGTGCCGCGTACATGCCTACGCACAAGGATGCCTCGAAGTGGGCCGAAGCTATCAAGGAGCGCGTCGCCGGCGGCCCAATTCATGAGGTCGTGTTCGTCGAGGACATGGCCCGCTATGGGCTTCACATGCACCTGGATACGGAGATCGAGAAGCTCTCGCGCTTGCCGATGAAAGAGTCGCGGTTCAATCCGGAGTATGACGAGGCGCTGATGCGGGAGGTGGACGAAGTCGGAGAGGAACCTGGGCTGATCTTCGTCACCAAAGCAAAGACGTGGCCGGAAATCGCGCAGTCGATCGCCGCGCGAGGCTACACGGCGCAGCCCTTGGGAACTCCCTACCAAGGCCGCGTGATCTTCATCGTTCACCCGCCTCAGGAAACGACACCACGCTGATCTGATAGAAACATACGGAGATGTTGTTCGGCCTCCAGTGCGCCTGACGACACGCCAACCGGCCTTCCCTGGGTACCGTCAGCTAGATGCCGCTCAGCCTCAACGTTGTTGTAGTCCCCTGGCCCTCGTGGGAATCAATTTCCAATCGCCACCCGAGGTGCTCGCACAAGCGCGAGATCAGATCCAGACCGATGCCTCCGCGATCACGACCACCACCGCGAGCCAGCTTCGCGTAGAAGGCGGCGATCTCCTCCGGGGACATCCCGTGTCCCGGATCTTCGATAACCACGGTGGCCGGGCTTTCGAGCCGGATCTGGATACGGCCGCGATCACTGTTCTCGATAGCGTTACGCAGCAGATTCCCTATAGCCGCTTGGACGATCGGCACCGGCGCAATGATCTCGCTATGCGGCAAAGCTGTGATCTCGAGCTGCAGGTCCTTGTCGCGTGTCAGGTGGCGATGGTCGTCAACGATATCGGGGATGAGCTGATCCAGCGCCACCTGATCATTCGAGCGCGCCAGGCGCGCCGGATCCTTGGCGAGCACCAACAGCAGCGAGATCAGCTGTTCTACCTCACCTGAGGTGCGCTGAATCCGCACGAGCTGGTTGCGGGCAGCGTCCGGAAGGTTTGGCTGTTGCAGGGCTATCTCCGAGGCGCCGCCAATCACCGCGATGGGCGTCCGCAACTCGTGACTCGCACTGTCGATGAACACGCGCTCACGCTCAACGAATCGATCGTTGCGTCGGAGGTAATCGTTCACTGCGTCCGCAATCACCACCAGCTCAGAGCTTGCGGCAACAGGCAGATCCAGCTGCTGACCGACCTGATCTGGCCGCAGCCGGGAGATTGCCTGCGCCAAGTCGCGAAGAGGCTGAACCAGCTTGCTCACGCTCCAGGCGCTCGCGATACCCAGCAGAATGATCAACGTGAGCGCCGACGCCGCTATCGTCAGGCTCATATCGAACTCGCGCTCTTCCAGGTCCGTGATATCCAGGGCAAGCGCCACAGGCCGGCCGTCAACTTCGCGAACCAGCGCCACGCGCTCCACGCCATCCACGATGATCTCGTCGTACACGCCGGGCGCCAGACCGCGTAGCGCGGCGGGAAGGCCTTCGGCTGCGAGGCCGTCATAGATCGACATGCTCGACGAACTGGCCCACGGATACTTCGGATCCTTCTTCCGGAGTTCGACGAGATGGTCCATCTCCGAGTCGAGCAGCGTCTGCCAGACTAGCTGCTCGGCGTGTTCGTTCACGATGAAGCCGTGGACGATCACCGCCAAGGTGAGGACAACTACGTAGCCAAAAAGACCAACCAGGATGCGATGACGAAGTCCAGATCGTGCCGGTGTCATTGTTCGGTCTCCGAATCCGCCAAATTCGGTTCGTTCTCGCTAGGCTCGGCGATTCGATATCCAACGCGCGAGAGGGTCTGGATCAACTTCGTCGCGAATGGGCCGTCGACGCTACGGCGAAGCTCGTAGATGTGCGACCTGAGCATATTCCCGTCCGGTGGTTCGTCGCCCCAAAGTGCATGCTCCAGGCGTTCGCGGGTCACCGCGGCAGGACTCGCATGCATCAGCACTTGCAGGATCTTGCGGCATGCGGGATACAGATGAAGTGGGCGGCCAGCGCGTCTGGCCTCCAGCGTGCTTAGGTCCAACGCGAGGTCGGCGACTTGAAGAACTTTGTGGCGGCCGCGACCTTGCGCGCGAGTCACCAATGCTTCGAGGCGAACCTCAAGCTCGGGCAGGTGGAATGGCTTCGTCAGGTAGTCGTCTGCGCCTGCGCGAAACCCAGCAATCTTGTCTGGCAGTTCGTCCTTGGCCGTCAGCATCAGCACGGGTGTATCACGCCCAGCTTCACGCAACTGGGTTAGTACCTCGCGTCCATCCATGCGTGGCAGCATCCAGTCCAGAATGATTGCGTCGAACTCCTTCGTAATGGCCAGATGCAAGCCCGTGGGGCCGTCTGGGGCGGCATCCATCGTGTATCCGCGTGGCTCGAAGTAGTCGAAGAGATTGGCAACGAGGTTGCCGTTGTCTTCCACAACAAGTAGACGCATAGGAGTCGGTTCCAGTTTGGCGCGGGTGCATCGCCGGCCATTTTCCACGTGCGACCGTCGGATTAGTGTCAGCTGGACGCCGCGCGTTCACGGCAGTGCCCTTGCATCCGCCGCTGCCTTGCGCAGAATTGATTGAGGCCTTCTGGAGGAGCCCGCTATGACGTCTGCAAGTTGGGTCCTGTGGGCATTGCTGTCTGCCTGCTTCGCGGCCCTGACCGCGATCTTCGCAAAGGTGGGCGTGCGGGATGTCGATTCCGATCTGGCCATGGCGCTGCGCACGCTGATTGTGGCCGCGCTTATCATCCCCTTCGTGCTGGTGAGCGGGAAATGGACGAATCCGCTCGCTCTGGCGCCGCGGGCGCAACTCTTCCTGACCCTCTCCGCGATTGCTACCGGCGCCTCGTGGCTGTGTTACTTCAGAGCGCTACAAATCGGCGATGTCACAAAGGTCGCGCTCCTCGACAAGTTCAGCGTTGTTCTCGTAGCTGTGTTCGCCGTCGCATTTCTGGGAGAGCGGCCTTCGCTGCGCGAGTGGACTGGCATCGGTCTGATGATCGCTGGCTTGGGCGTACTGATACTTAAGCGCTAGCAATCATTCGCATTTGCAGGGCAGAAAGCTGAATCGGCGTTTAGGAACTGAGCCGCGAGAATTGCGCTGTAGAGCGCGTTTAACTCGGTTCCTACCTCGTTCCGACCGCTCTACGACAGCCCGGTGACGAGCATGCGCGCAACTTCGCGCTTGCAGTCATATGTCGTCGCTCGTGTTCCCGGGGAGTTCCTCGCCTGAATCAAACGCTCGCCCTTCGGTGAGCGTTGCGTTGGCGTTGGCATCTATCGCCTGTCTGTTGTTGATCTGGGCGCTCGCACACGCAGGCGACTCGGCTTGGGCGCGCCGCCTGTACGCGCTACAGGGCGGCCAGTGGGCCTTGCGACAGAGCTTCCTGCTGGAAGGCGTGCTCCACAGTGGAGGCCGCTGGGCCAGTGCGCTCGCCTGGGCCTCATTGTTGGTGGGCACGATCTGGCACTGGCGTCGCGTCGACGCGCGGTACTGGACTCGTCCTGCAGTCGGGCTGCTGGTCGCGGTGCTGATTTCAACGGTACTTGTGAGCTGGTTGAAGTCCGTGACCCACGTGGATTGTCCGTGGGATCTGATCGAGTTCGGGGGCACCCGTCCATATGTCCCGCTCTTTGCAGCGCGGCCCGCCGAGCTCGGCACGCCATCTTGCTTCCCCGCAGGCCATGCATCCGGTGGCTACGCATGGGTCGCGCTCTACTTCTTCTTTGCACAAGTGCGTCCGGGATGGCGGTGGCTTGGTCTGGCTGCCGGCCTTTTTGTCGGCCTTGTCTTCGGCTTCGCCCAGCAGCTCAGGGGCGCGCATTTCCTTTCTCATGACGTTGCCACGCTGACCGTGTGTTGGACCGTCGCCTGCACGGTGGAAGCGCTGCGTTGCTACCGCCTTCGCGCACAACTGAAGGAGGTAGGCGCATGAACGCCACCGTACTTGAACGCCCCTCAAATGGCTGGTGGGATCAGACTGTCGCCTGCGTTCGGTCACGCCCGCTGGTCATGAGCACGGAGACGCTGATCTTTGCGTCGGCCATCTACTTCAGCCTGTTCGGGAATGCGATGTTCTGGAAGGCCGCCGTTCCCGACGGTGGTCAATGGCTGTGGCGAGCCTCGCTCTTCCTGCTCATCACTGCGGTGCACGGGCTTCTGATGTCGGTGCTTGTATGGCCACGCGTCGGAAGAGTCGTGCTGACCGCACTGATCCTGCTGTCGGCGATGGCTGGTCACTACATGAGCTCCTACGGCATCTATATCGACGCCGGCATGGTGCGCAATGTCATCAGCACGGACTGGCGCGAGGCGACGGACCTTGCGGGCCTTGACATGATCTGGCCGCTCCTCGTTTCGGCGCCAGCGATCGCCATGGTGTGGTTCGTCCGTCTGCGATCGCGTCGCTGGAGTCGCGCCGTGATCGCGCGAATAGTTCTGCTCGTAGCGATGCTTGCGATGGGTGCGGTTGGCGCGCTGACGTCGTTCCAACAGCTTTCCTCGTTCATACGCAACGAGCGAGAGGTCCGCTATCTCGTAACACCGGCCAACGTTCTCGTCTCCTTGTCCAAGGTAGTCAGTGAGGACACGCCGGGCCGTGCGCGTGTGCAAGCTCCAATTGGGGAAGACGCCAAGCAACTGCCGGCTGCGGCTGGCCGCAAACCGCGCCTTCTGATTCTCGTGGTTGGAGAGACTGCCCGGGCGGCCAACTGGGGGTTGAACGGCTATGAGCGCCAGACGACTCCCGAGCTGGCGCAACGCGACGTGCTGAACTTCCCTCATGTTTCTTCCTGCGGTAGCAGCACGGAAGTCTCCTTGCCGTGCATGTTCTCGGTCCAAGGGCGCGAGAATTACAACGAGAAGGAAATCCGCGGGCACCAATCGCTGATGCACGTGCTGCAGCGCGCTGGCGTGAGCACCCTTTGGCGCGACAACCAGTCGGGCTGTAAGGGGGTCTGCTCCGGCCTTCCGTACGACGACTTGCAGACCCGAACAGATCCGACTCTGTGCCAGGCTCGACACTGCCAGGATGGGATTCTCGTCAAGGACCTGGCGCTGGCTGTCACCCAGAAGCCCGGTGACGAAGTGATCGTACTGCACATGCTGGGCAATCATGGACCGACGTACTTCGATCGCTACCCGAGCGAGTTCAAGCGCTATACGCCCGTGTGCGAAACCTCGGATCTCGGCAAATGCAGCCGGGAGCAAATCGTGAATGCGTACGACAATGCTCTCCTGTACACCGACCACGTACTGGCGTCGGCGATCGATCAGCTGAAGGCGATTCCGGACCGGGATACCGCACTGCTGTATGTGTCAGACCACGGAGAGTCACTGGGCGAAAATGGCCTGTACCTTCACGGCATGCCATACGCCATCGCGCCGCGGGAACAGCTTGAGGTTCCGATGGTGGCGTGGTTCTCCGACGGCTGGCGCCAGTCAGCCAACATGTCGACGGATTGCCTCAAAGCCCAGACTGGCAAGAATCTCAGCCACGACAACCTTTTCCATACCGTATTGGGTCTGGCCGACGTCAGCACCTCGATCTACCGGCCCGAACAGGACATCTTCGGCAGTTGCCGTAAGGGCTGAACTCTTACGGCGGGCGCTGCGACAAGGGGAATGTGATGGACCAGGAGATCACTTGGCTGGCCTGGACCGTGCTGGTTGTGACGCCGTGGAAGGTCATCGGTCTGGTGGGCGCCGCGCTTTTCGGGGCGCGATGGCTCGTCCAGTTCGTCGCCTCGCGCCGCGCTGGACGTCCGGTGATTCCGAGGCTCTTCTGGTACATGAGCCTCGCTGGCAGTGCCATGGCACTTAGCTACTTCGCGTTCTCCGCGAAGCAGGACGCTGTCGGGGTGCTGCAGAATCTGCTGCCCGCGTTCACGGCTGCATATAGCCTGCAGCTTGAGATACGTCATCGGCGCTCGACGGCTGAGGCAGCCACGTTTGAACCGACATAGGGCGTCCATTGCGCCTTAGGACACCGACTCGCCGAAAGCGTGCTCCATCTCGCGCAACGTCCCTTTCTGGCTGGCTGAGTCGGGAATGCATGTTCGCTAGTAACCGTAGGTGGACATTCGACGGGACGCAGCGGGTCGGCGATGCTAGTGTCCGCTTTCGACCCATAGCGGACACTCGACGTCCGCTCGAGCGAAGCCACGACTTCGGAAATCGCCCTGGCGAATCCGCAATCGGATCATCGAGTATCTCGACTTGGCCGCCTCGTTCGAGGAACAAGCCGCCTATCAGTCAGCCGTTCCAAATGTCCACGCCCCGAATGAGGTCGCAAACCAATGGGGCGACTGGGTAGGTACGGCTTGGCGCCACTGGCCACCAGTGTTCCAGGGGGGTCGTCGCACGACGCTCACCCGGCAGGAGTATATGAGAGGGACACAGCGGGTCATTCCGCAGCTTCCGGGCCTCTCGTGCGGCTCCTTTCGCGGACCGCAAAATGAAGAGCTTGGTACGCTCCGCGCCAACCGGCGCAGCTGAGCGTTCGCAAAGTGTTATTGAGCGCAGTCGTCTTGTTGTGGCAGAGAGTGTGCGGCTCAGGCACCAGTTGGCTGAAACTCTCGCCGTAACACGCTTGATTCTAGAAGCTAGAGACTGCTCCGCGCACGAGTTTGATTCCATTGTGATGCGCCGAGACCAATCCGACTTACGGGCCTCGATAAAGCCGCCTTAGACCTTTCAATGGCTGCGCGCGAGTCAAGGACGGCTCTTCGGTCACGGGCCGACGCTTTCGCGCGGTCGGCAAGAAGTTGACCTTCTCGCAAGGCTGCTTCCACCTCCGCAAGAAGCAGCTCCCGTCGCAAGCATGCCGCGCGGAGCCGTTCACATATCTGAGCCGGATCTTTCTGGTGCTGCATCTTGAGACCCTCTCGAGCGCGGACGCTAACCGTTGTGGCGTAAGGCCGTCGTGAACCTCGGGACCGTTATGGAGGGGCAATGTTTTCGGCTCAACAGTTGGCCCTAGCTAACCTCCGCTTCCTTGCAAGAGGCGGGCAGTCGCCCGCCTATTACGATCACCTGGAGGAACTGCTCGGAGTCCTAGTTGGCGAATGGAAATCCCTAACATTGAGCGACAATGAGGCACTCATCCTTTCAGCGCAGAAGAGGCTCCTCCAATGTGAGCTGACCTACTTAAAAAGCGTGGCGGTACGGGGGGCACTTCGATAACGTCCGCTTGTGGCCGATAGCGGACGTTCGACCGCGACGTTCGGCAGCCGGACTGCTAATGTCCGCTTTAGACTCAAAGCGGCCCTTAAAGCGGTCAAGCTGAACGGGGAATGGCGCCAACAATAGCCGGCCCGCAAAAGTAGATAGCGGGCAGAGATCGGCGCGTGTCTACGAGCTCGTAACCGACTTGGTTCTAGCGTGAGCAATAGGGAAGTGTGCGCTTGCTTCGGGCAGGTGACGCGATTGCCGGCCCGGAGAACGTACATGCGCATCTTGTTTGTGGAGGATGAGGGGGATGCTCGCCTTCTCGTTGGTGACGGACTCCGACTTGCCGGCTTCAACGTACGCTTGGCGGAGGACGGAGTTGTAGCTATGCAAGCGCTTCGAGAAGAAACTTACGACGCGGTAGTGACCGACGTCAGCATGCCCAACGGGGTGAGCGGAATAGAGGTGGCTGAGGAGGCGCTCCGGCGCGACCCGTCGGCGCGCGTCCTAATTGTGTCGGGCCACGCGCGCGGGCAACTGCCCCCGCTTCCTGACGGCGTAACATATCTCCCCAAACCTTATCGTCTTCCACAGCTGATCGCAGCGTTGAACGCGATGCTGAGTGGCGCAGCATAACCAGACCCATGTGGCGCCAGTTTGATGGATCGAGGCATGGGTTGGTCTGTACTCCACCGCTTCGTAGGACGGCGAAGAGCCTCCTCGACGAACGAGCTATAAGCTGAGGCTACTTCGACCAGTTGCTCACACTGCATGTGGGAGCGTCGAATGTCCCACTGGGGGCAGAGACATGCAGATTCTACTCGTCGAGGACGACAAGGAAGTCGCGGAGAGCGTTGCGGACGCGCTCGCTGTCCTTGGACACTCTGTAAGCCATGCATCTTCGGTTGTTGAAGCTCTCAAGCTTATCGATGTGACCTGTCCCAATGTCGCGGTGCTAGATGTGGACCTTTGCGGCGGCACCAGCGCGGATGTGGCATCCGTTCTGAATGAGAGATCGATCCCGTTTGTCGTTGCTACTGGGCAAGCTAAAGCAGATACGCCGCTTGAGATGTTAGGTAAACCGCACCTGCGCAAGCCATATCTGATAGATGACCTCGAGCGGGCCCTGGATCTGGCTTGCCCAGGCGTCGGCAGCATTGGGCGCTGAAAGTTAAGTTTGGAGAGGAATTCGAACGGTGAAGGTGGTTTCCCCTCGTGCTGACTCGCCGACCACCTCGCCCCTATGCGCCTTCACGATCTCTCGGACAATGAAGAGTCCCAGGCCGAGGCTCGTACGTTCGCCGCTTTTCGCCGGCTGCAGGCCTCGTCGCAGGGGATTGAACAGTTCGTCCAGTGAGGCCGACGGGAGCGGGGCGCCGCGATTGCGTACCACGAGTTCAACGCCCTCGGCCGTTCGTGCTAGAGAAACCAGAATCGCTGACCCACTCTCGCCGTACTTGTAAGCATTGCTAACTAGGTTCGCTAATACTTCGCGTAGGCGTGAGGCGTCAAAGCTGCCGCGAACGGGTCCCGAGGTGTGGAACCTGATCGTCGCTTCGGGAAGTGCTGTCCGCAGCAGGTCGACTTCTTCGCTAAGGACCTCACTGAGGCAGCATTCCGAGCGCACAATGCGCACTCCGACGCCAAGTTGGGTCCTGCTGTAGTCAAGAAGGTCGTCAAGCAGCTTTCTCATGCGCATCCCGCTGCGGACGATGCGTTGCGTCTGCTCGGAGTAGGGGCCATCGCGCGTCATCCGAGACAGCAGGTCCGAAGTTGTCACGATGACGCTCAAGGGCGCGCGGAGATCGTGTCCGAGAACGCCGAGGAACACCTGGCGCCAAGACTCTGCTTCCTTCGAAAAATAGGAGACGGACTCTGAAATGGCCTGATCGATAGCTTCGTTGAATCGGATCATGTCGTCGAACGACTGCTTTGAAGGCTCATGCGCATCAATCCATAGTCGAAGCACTGCAGCTCTCAGAGCTCTGTACTCCGCAACCATTTGATTGATGTCGAAGCCGCCCTTAGCCCTCAACATGCCGTGGGTGCTTGCAGGGGTCCGAGGTCCCTCCAGCACAGATGCCCGCCCTTCCGATTTAATCAGCTGTGCCTCGGCAGACTGCTTCGTTCGCAGGTCTGCAACTACGGCCAACAGAATTTCCGGGATGTGATCCCTCAGCGCGGTTTCGTCTAGGTGCACGCCGTGGGGAGCCTGCGTTGCGGCAAACGCCTGCGCCCCATCGGCAATTGGACAGACGTTTTGTTCGATGAAGTCGGCAAGACGCATTACAGACTCTCTCTCCGGGGCCGGCTACCCTGACACGGGCACGTGACGATCAGGTCTGCGCCGATGAGCTCGCTTATCGGGTGGGGCGTACTCGGCAGGGAAGTTGACGTGGCTGACCCCGTTCGTCGTCGCCACGCAATGATCGGCGCAATGCCGCGACCCGCCTACTCTCAGCCAGGCGTCACCACGACTCCTCAATCTTTTCTCGGAGCAACTGGCTTGCGCTAACCAGGCGGCCGGACTGGTCTGTTAGCTGGCGCGACTTCCGGCGGTGCCAGCTGAGCGCGTCGCGCTGTTCGGCGAGCTGAGCAAGCGCCTGCACGCGCCGCGCCGCCGCGTCACGTTGGTCTGCTCGCTGCGAGTTCAGGGGCGCCGGCATCTGACCCTCCTGCGGGCAAGGTAGCCGGCCGATCGTAAAAGAAGTGCAGAAGAATGATTGGCGTTCCGCAAGAGATGTCAGCTAATGGCCGCGCTCTGCCATCCGCGGGAACGCAAGCCTGGCGGTCTGGCCGGCAACTGATCTTTTGTGCGGCAAACATCCAGGTGACGCGAGAGCCCAGCACTTAGCGCATCAGCATCCGCTAGCGCAGAAGGATGCGGCTTCGGCGAGGGTCATCGCAGGACCTCCAGGCCGTTGTAGCGCTCGCGCCAATCGCGCAGCGGCCTGGCGCGGAGACAACTATCCAAGGAGAATTGCTTCGCATTCCGAATGTCCGATGCCAGGAGTGCAACCAGGTTGGCGCACTGCTGACGCAATTGTGTGTCGCTATGCGTCACCTTGTTGACCGCGGCGAGGAGCTCTTCAAGGGTCAACAAGTTCCCATCCGCGACTGGACTAAGCCCCTTTCGCAGCCTCATCGACACGCGGGCGAAGAGATGGCTCGCTTCATCGCGGTGCGACAAGAAGGGCAGCCCTTCGTTCTCGGCGCGCTGCAATGCCAAATCGTCCTCAGTCACCGGACGCAGGAAACTTCGATCTCTCTTTTCATTCGTGAAGATTTGCATTTCAGTTCTCCGAAGCGTACTAGGTCAGGCTTGGTTTGCGGCTTCACTGTCACTGTTGCAAGCCTCGTCGACCTTGGCCGAGACGACAATCTCCGTCTTCGAGCTCGCTACACGGACATGAACTTCATTCTTCTTGAGATAGGGGATGGCGAACGCTTGGTCATACGTTGCCCAATAGACCTGATCATCTGCTGCCCACCGCGACCTTGACAGTGCTTGCATTAGGTCGCGCTTAGCAGCGATGCGGCTCTCCTCCGTGTCGGCACCGCGGTATCCAAGTACGGCAACCAATGTTTCCGGCGATTCATGGACTCTTACCGTCGGATCGTCCGGTAGCGGTGCCTCCCCAGCGGCCAAGTTGTTGGAAAGGAAGAATGCAACTCTCCAGCCGTGCCTCTCGCGCATGCGTAAGGCGCTGGGGAACATCGTGGACTCGTCGTCGCCCTGGTACGTCGGATAGGTCATCTCCATCTTCTCTAAGGCTTCGTTGTCACCGTAGATGTAATCCTCTAGCTTCTCGCGTGCGACACGCACCGCCGCGTCATGGCTTCCGTCCGCAGAGGTATGCACAAACAAGGCTGGGGCGTAGCGCCTGATCTCCACGGGGCCGACGAGGTCCTCCATTCGGTAGGCTGGCCTCGCGTCGAGTCGGATGCCGAAGAACCTCGGTATCGATTTGAGTACGTCTGTGAACAACGGGGCAGTTGCACCGTTCATGATGATCTCCGTTCAGCCGTCGCCGCGGCATCGTCGGAAAACGAACCCGTAACTCGGCGGCGATGGGTGTGTGATGCAAATGGCCCGCAGCGCCAATGAATAGCAAACCCGACCGACATGGGGCGCTTGAGCTCAAGGAAGGTAGGAGCGGAGCGTGCTGTGCGGCTGAGTGGCCAGTACGACGTTGCGCCGTAGTGCCATTGGAGCGTGCGCCAACTGCTGTTACTAACTCGTGACTTAAAGAAGCGGTACGCCTTCTCTTCGGTCAGCGTGAGACTATCAGTGGCCGAGCGCCGTGTTACGGCGTGGGTCGATCAATATGGAGGAACTTTCGGAAGGATTTGCGCCGCAATGATGAGGATCGAAGGTTTGCAGTCATTCGGCCCGAATGTGGATGCGTGAATGCTAGCGTTGGCCACCCGTCGCGCACGGGGTCTGGTAGCTGCGATGGCCGATCCAACCTCAGCGACCCGATCGCCTGTATGACCTGCGATACGAGCATTTCGATGAGCGTTCTCATGGTTGATCTCCTCAGCCCCGAGATTGGCTGTTTTGATTCGAGGTCACAGCCTGGGGCGCTAACACAACTGAGACGGAGCGCTAAATGCTCGCAACCTGCAGCACTATGCGCTCATTTCGTCGAATGACCGAGGCTTCTACCAATAACGTTCATGCTGGAGACGGCACCAACATGCATGGTGATCACTTTCCTGGTTGTTGAGAGCAGCCGCGGCGCGTGGCCAACCAAGCACCGTTCCGCGATGAACCTTTAGGTCACGCCTAACTCACGCTCAATGGCGCACGATCCTTGTGCACTGCGACGCAACGTCGCAACGGCCACTCAGCCGCGCTGCAATTCCACTCCTCCTCCGCACTGAGCCCAACCGCCCCGCTTCCAGCGGGGTCTGGCTTCGGCCGCCCTGGATCCGCAAGAAAGCGGACCATAAAAAAGGCAATCCTGTATGAACACCGTAACCAACATTCCCAACAGCAAGAATCTCGTCGACACCGCCGCCGCCAATGGGTCCTTCAAGACTTTTGGCAAGGCGCTTGATCGCGCGGGCATGACCGAAACCCTGCGCGGGGCGGGCCCCTTCACGGTGTTTGCACCGACCGACGCGGCATTTGAGAAGCTTCCGGCTGGCAAGCTGGAAAGCCTGTTCAAGCCCGAGAACAAGGAAGAACTCGTCTCGGTGCTGAACTACCACGTTGTCAGCGGCCGCAAGACCACGGCCGACGTTGGCAAGTGGGAAGCGGCTCGGACCGTCAACGGCCAGTCGGCCCCGATCATCTTGAAGGACGACCAGCTCAGCATTGATGGAGCGCTGGTCACCTCTGCCGACATCGGGTCGAGCAATGGTCTGATCCATGGTATCGACAAGGTCAACATGCCGACCAAGCAGTAACCGCCAACGGGTGTCAACGAGAACGGCGGGGGCTTCCCTCGCCGTTCTTCTGTGCCCTCATCTTCAGAGTGTGGGCCGCGCTTCGAGAGCGGCCTAGAACAAGACTCTTACCACTCCACTGGAGGGGATACAGCATGGCCGCTGCTGGTCCACTGGATCTCGGCGCATACGGGCATGAACGAGGCCTCGTACGGAAGAAGAGTGTGCATCAATGACCTCCTGGGTCTAACGTGCGCCGATACGGCACGAGTCAGGCACCCAGCTCGCGGAGGCTCTTCACGTCGGAGCTCCTGTCGTCCAAAACAGGCGACAAGGGAGAGGAATCCGGGTGCGGCCTGGTTGAAGCTTGCGGAACGGGCTGAGCTCCCGCGGGCGGCCTGGTCCTTGGCACGATTTGTGAGTCGCATCACCGGATCAAGAGGCGATGGCGGTATGGCGGCGGATCGCCGAGGAGGCCCATCGCGCCGGGCTGAAACTACAATCGTAGAGACACGGTTCGCATCGGAGCATGAGCGGCAGAATTGATGAGCTGGTCTTCGCTCCCGTCACAGCCCCGCACGTATATGAGGGTGTGCGACTCCCTAAGGACTACGTGATGAGGTCGGTTAGGTGAATGTACTGCTTGTAGAAGACAACAAGGATCTCGCTTCGTGCGTCGCCAATGCGTTGTCGCACCTTGGCCACACAACGGTCCTTGCCTCAACCATTGATGAGGCCGGAACCTTAATTCGCAACGAGGAGCTCATTGACGCAGCCCTCCTGGATTTCGATGTCGCAGGTCAGAAAAGCACCGGCATCGCACAGCTCTTGGACGAGCGAAATGTCCCGTACGCCATGACGAGCGGTTACGCCCGCAGCGATATGCCTGCAGCATTATCGCGAAAGTGGCACGTCCGAAAGCCCTACGATTTGAGCGACCTCGAACGCGCACTAAGGTACTGCAGCGTGTCTCAGACCTCCAGCTGCGGTTCATCGGTGACACCGGCGAACGAGTACAAGTTCGGCGCGCCTTTGTAAGCCGGTGAGCGATTCCACGGGCAGGCGACCAACATTGGCTCTGCCGTCTCCGGTGTGAATGCCAGCACCCAGTTCTTGCCGTTCGGTCTTGTCTTCCCATTTTCGTAGAGCATGTGGGCGATCATGTTCCCGTGCTGGTAGCCGGATAGTTCCTTCCGTGAGGACTCATTGTAGGTGCCGGGGAACTTGCGCTCGACGGCCTCGGTCCAGCGGTGCAGGCGGCAGAGTACCGCATCGGCTTGAACAAACGCCCGCCGTTCTCCCAGACCATCACTGGCGCGTAAGCGCCGCCGAGGACACGCGAGTCGCGGGGCAGGGATCATCAGCGCGCCGCAGATCCGCCAGCTTCTGCTTTGAGCGGAGCCTCCGTGCCGCACTGATCTGCGTGCACGCGGGGGCAGGTTAAGGTGCATGCGATTCTGTGCCTTCGGCAACCTAATCATAGGGTGCTGAAGCTTCCGTTGGCGGCGTAGCAGCTAGCCCTCAGGAACCTTCGCTTCTTGCCCGAGGCGGATAGTCGCCGGGGTTCTACGATCTCCTTCGGGGCCGTGGACTGAAGTTTGCCGGGCACTGGTTTGGCAGTCCTTCGAAGGCGTGGTGAGCGTGTCGACGCAGCGTGCTGATCGTTGCCGACCTTAATGGTCAGATGATCGGAGTGTCCATGCGGTCGATGTTCTGGCGCGCCTCTTCCAGGACCAGCGCGTATGCGCCGATCGCGCCCATTACAGAACTAGGTAGCCCCGCGAAGAACATTCGCGCGGTAATCCTCAGCTCATGCTGATTGGATATGGTCACTGCCGCAGTCCAAGATGCCCCTAAGGTCTCCCTGCGAAGCTCGACACGGATCTCGCGGCCACGGTATGCGCAGGGGCCGTTGTTCCAGACCACGCCCTCGCTAGACAGCCCCCCTGCATCAAAATCCCCGTTGTGATAGCGCCGCCGCAATTCCTTGTTCTCGAATGCGCGACGGCTAGCATCCAATAGCTGATTCTGCCACCAGTGGCCGAGGTCGCTCGGAACCTCATCCATCTGCGGCATCCCGGACAATGCGAGCTTCCAGGCGTTCCAATGCTGTGGGGTGTCGGAAGATTCATTTGCTGCACGCAGCATTGCCGCGTCGATCATTTCGATCGCGCCAAGCAGATCCGTGCGCGTCTTCAAGAGATCTCCCTGCAGTTTCCTGCCTAGCGGCAATCTCGTGGGTAGTGCAAACCCCGATGAGGGGATTGGACACTGATGCGGCCCTGGGCTCGCAGCGCCTGGACGGCCGACCGGACTTTGACATCGCGTCGCAAATGAGAGTGCGCCCCCGTGCGTGAGGTAGGGGTGACCTCTTGCAGCCGCGAGGGGCTCTCGTGGAAGAGCGGAGCTCATCCGGACCGTGCAACAGTTAGCGCGATTCCCGACTTAGGCTGACACATTGTCAGCTCCGAAGCGGCCGCATACGACCTGGCGGATGTCCGGGACCGGCGCTGCTAGCTCTCGTCACCAAGTGACGCGGATTGCCCAGTCAATCCTAGCTTCTCAGCCACGACGTCTATGGCAGTGTCGGTCATTGTGATGAGGGTTCGCGACGTATCAGCGTCTGATGCCAGCTCGAGCGGGAAGCTTCCGGCCGAAGCCTGTAGGCGAACCTCGAAGGGGCTTGCAGGATGTCGTACGAACCAAACTCCGCGATCGTCAGGGCTCAGGTGACGAACACCCAGTTGCGAAACTGTGAGACCCGGGTACCGGGCACAAAGGGCATGAGTGACAACGTCAATGTCGCGCATCAGCAATCCCGCAAGGCATGAGCCTGGGGCGCTCCCTGAGGACTAACACCGCTTGTCCTCCTCATAGAGTTGTCTCCGTTTCGCTCCGGTCGCTTCGGCCCGAGATGAAGCGGACCAGAGGCGCGAACGGCCATTCGCCGAATAGTCCAGTCATCCATTAGGGTTTGCCGCCGAGCGACTTGACTATAAGCCCCTGCTCGTAGACAGCCTGCGCCAGTTCCGTCATTCGAACCGCGAACTCGCGGCCAGTAACGAAGAAGATGGTGAACTTTCCGCCGCCATCCGACGTTGGCTCTACGACAGTCATGTGGACGATGTGGCGGGGGTTGATCCAGTTTTCGCCTAGCTTGATCAAGAGTCGTTCCTTACGAAGTAGATTCGTCCGCACTCACTCGTGCGGTTTGCTGTGACGATCATCTACTCAGACGACGATACGGGACAACTGCACGGCTCGCTCGTCACCACGTTGTTGCCCGCCTTCAGTGTGTCGAGCGCTGTGGTATCTGCGCCGTTGCGAAGTCTTCGTAGCTTCGATCGGAATCCAGTGCTTGCAGTGTTGCCGATACCCGCTCGAACTCCTCCCCTGTGAGATCGCGAACGATCACCTGAAGCTCCGGCGGACTCATCCTGCCTTCGGCTCTCGACGTTCTGAACCGCGGCAGTAGCCTATCTTTGGAGAGTAGAGCGAATCGCTTATCGTCAGTCACGTAGACGCGTCCGCACTCCCGCAGCATCTGCGCAGTCACATCTCCTAGGGTAGCGCGGAGAGACATCGGACTCTCAACTCTCAACCGCGAGCGCCACTACGGCGGCGATCCCTGCCCCGACCGTGCACCAATACGCCACCAGCAAGATCGAGCGATAGCGAGAGCAGTAGTGGGTACCGGGTTCGTCTATGCTGTCCATATATTCTCGCGTCAGCAGATAGAGCATCATGCTGCGCGCGCTCAAGACGGTTCGATCGTGCCAGCGAGTAGGCTGATCCGCGTGCATCCACTGTTTAGGATGTCGCGACTTCAAGCCCCTTAGAAACGTCATCCATACGATGGTTTCAGTTGCGATGGCGCTCGCAAACAGAATGCAGGCGCTGACAGTTACCGGCTTCATGGAAATTCTCGTGGCAGCTCCATTACACGCCAGCGGGGGCTAACGGCATCGGCGAAGCGATTCAGCTTCGCCGATGGCTCCGTTCGACTCGAACCGTAAGGCTTGGCCGTTCTTTTGGCCTAGAGCGCTTCATGCGCGTGCGCTGAAGTAGTTCGGTTAGGAGAGGTGATGATGTCTGCAGTGTGCTCTGACTCTCGTGACCATGTCGTTACGGACACCGGGGAAGGCTAAGCAAAGCAGGTCATCGCGGGATTCCAGACGGTGCCAACCCGATACCGTATGGCGTCGAGCCGCCGCTGATCCTCAACTACATCGCAGCGGTTGTCCCAATCGTACAGCTGCTGCCTTCTGCAATGCAGAAGCACGCGATTCGGGCACGACAACTAACGGCTTGGTCGGGTGGACTTGGTCCAGTCCCTCTGGGCTTGGAGAAGTCCCTTATGGATGCCTCCGGCCGATAGCGGACATTCGGCCGGGACGGCCACGCAGCCGGGCTGCTAATGTCAGCTTCCGACCCAAAGCGGACGATCAGATCGGACGCTATCTCCAGGCAAAGCCGCCATGTCCCCCCTGCTGAATGCTTCAACCCTCAGCGCTGTGCAGACCATTTCTTCAGAACGCCCGGCGCTTGCCGTCGAGATCGCCTTCTACGTGCGCGAGCTGTTTGGTCATCTCGAGACGAGCGAAATCGACGTACGCGAGGCGATTTCAGAGTTGGAAGCGCTCGGGCTATTGGAATGCGTTGGGCAGACCTACGGACTCACATCGAGCGGGCGGGAGATGCTCCTCGCTGCCTGGAGCGGGAGCGTTACACAGAAGCAGGCGACCATGAGACTTTCGGAACTGCTTACTTCGCCCCCTGAGCATTGAGCGGTACCTTATCCGCTTCTGGCCGATAGCGGACGCGCAGCCGGGACGGCCGTCGGCCGGGCTGTTAATGTCCGCTTTCGACCAGAAGCGGACATGAGATGACGGAGATGAAACTGGTATGAGAGCCCTTCGGGTGTTGGCCCATGGCAATTATCTCGTAGCGCTCCTTACCGGAATGATTGCCCTCTATCTGCTCACCATGCCGCTGCATCCCGCAACCGGCGACGCGCATGCGGGCCTGCTGGCAGCATTTTCCGGTCTATTCCTCCTTCCTCTTCCGCTTGCGGCATTCGTAACAGGACGATTGATTCGGCGGAAATCGCGCGCGGCGTGGCCGATGCAATGCATCGTCGTTGGCCTCCTGGTCGCGCTGGCGGTCCTCCTCGCTTCGTAGGCGTAACCGCCAAGGGTGTTCCTGCATGTCACCGCGACGTCCGCCTCTGGCCGATAGCGCACTTTGAAGCAGGTCGGAGGTCGGACCAGATGCTAATGTCCGCTTTCGACCCAAAGCGGACATGCCTTCAGCCATAGATGACCCGTATCAGGCACCAACAAGAGCGCTGAAGGGTGCGAGCGTTGTCTCATCCCGCTATTCAAAGCGACTCGCAGTCACATGGCCGGCATCGTTCGCGGTGGTGAATAGCTACGCCGTTGCGCTGCACCTTGCATCGGAGATCGAGGCAGGGGTTCATGCAGCGATCGCGCTGGTTGCGGCCGTCACGTCATTGCTTTCGGGCGCGATAACCGCTCTTGTCCTCCGTAATTATCCGATCGCAATGGTGGTAGCCACGCAGTTGGCGTCGATCGCAATAATCGGCGCGTTCTGGGCGCTGTAGGCCATTGGAGGGTCGTCCCTTGCAGAAAGAGGGAGCACTCGCCGGAAGCAGTGCTGATGGTCGGTGAAGTCCATGGACGCGACAGGCGGATCCGGACATGTGACGTCCGCTACTGACCGATGATTCAGGGCGTCAACTCCGCGCCGGCCGAATGCGCGCGGTACTCACTCCATCCGTGCGTGGCGCCCAGTCCATTGATCGCTCTTACCCGCCATGTGATCCGTGCGTCGTCGGTGAATCCCTTTCCGGCTGCGGCACGGCCGGGCGACAACGGCAGGACCGTAACGGCAACCGAGGACGAAACGGGAATGCCGACAGGAGCATTGTGCGTGACGCGGCGAAAGGTCCGTAGCACGAAAGTGGCAATGTCCGCGTTGTCCGGCGTGGCGTCCTCCTTGGCGCTGAACAGCATGCTCGTCGTTGTCGCCCCGGCGATGCCTTCCATGCGAACGTCGAACTCGTAGAACAACTCACATTCGGGTGACGGCATGGAAGATCGCACTACATAGAGCTTGAGGCCTAGCACTTCGTCGGTGTCGAGCGGTGAGCTGCGCTGGATCTCCAGGACCTTGGGCGTCCAGCCCAGCGGGGAGCTGGACGTCGGCGCCGGCACGCCGGCGCACGCCGGGTTCAAGGGTATCGGCACCGCGAAGGCACGTGCCATTTCCTCCTGCTCGTCGATAGACACGAAGCGACGACATTGCATTGCGGTGACCAGCGCGGAGCGACTGTGCGCCAGATCGTCACAGTCGTACTCGCAGCCGACCTCGTCCGTGGTCGAGGATGCTCGAGTCTGCGGGCACCGGTCCTGCGCGTCCGGCACCAAATCCCGATCCCGGTCGCCGACGGCGTATTCGGCCCGGTACCGCGGGTTGCCGCGGAAGGCGTCCAGTTTGGCCTGCCGATCCGCCACCACCGCACGGGCTCGCCCAGGCGTCAGGTCGCCTTGCGACAATGCGAGAGCGGCTTCGCGCTGTTCGACCAGAACCGTCGCGAGAAACTGGGCACCGAGCTCGTCCAGCCCCATGCAGCGCAGGAACGTGCGCTCGATCTCCACCAGTGCGTTCGGCGACCGATGCTTGGCCTGACGTTCGCTGCCCAAGTCTTTCCGCATCTGTTCTTCGCACCTGGCCTTGGGCCCCGGCGTCACCGCCAATGCGGCCAATGGGCAGCAGAGGGCAAGCAGGCCGATGACGATTGCTCGCGGCGTCATGGGAGTACTTCCGATGCGGATAGCAGGAAGGCGATCGTTGCTGCCACTGACTCCTGCAGGCGTTCGCGCATGAACTGTCTGTGGACCTTATAGGCCTCGATGGCTTCGCCACGCAGCACAACTGGCATGTTGTACGCAGTGGACAGACCGTCGTCATAGATAGCAGGGTTTGCACCTGCGGCGGCGAACGTCTTCGTGGCCAGCGTGGTCACCATGTCCCGGATGGGAATGTCATTGCCTCGGTCCGGGTGTGCAATGCGCCAATCGACAATCGTCTTCCGGTACTGATATGCCGCCTTTACCACTTCGACCGCGTCCTGGATGGCGACGCTGTACTCTTCCTGGAACTCGCCAAGCAGTGGCCGCCCAAGTTGCTCTATCGCATCTTCATAAGGGCGGTGCCCCCAAGCGAATGTTCCTGTGACATGCATGGGTACGGTTGCGTCGCCAAGGCCATGCAGGGCCCACCCCAGGTAGCGCGTTTCGATGCGCTTGCGCGGGTCCGCGCGGACGGTCTCCACGCTCCGCTTGAACTGGTTCCAACCGAACCAGGAGAGATTGTCGACAGGGGTGAACGGAACATTCGGCCACGGAAGGTACTCCCACTGCTGCTCCGTTCTGACGGTAGTGTTCTGGTGGAAGTCCTTGCCATCGCCTACCTCATAGTTTTTGACGCCGTGACTTTCCTCGTAGTTCACGGTGGCACCAATGAGAGCGCTTGCGTGCGCAGCGAGTTCGGTCACGCCTGGCACTCCGCCCGGGCCTGCGGTCAGTGAGTACATGCCGCTAATGTCGTCGTAATGCGGCTTGGTCAGCGTGCTCCATCCAGGCGCAGGGACGTCGCCCTTGACGTCGATGTGGTGGCACATTCCGGAAAGGAACTCGCTGTTGCGAATCTCCCCGAATCCGGGCGCCAGGCCGTCAACAGTCGCGACGCCTTCCTGGGCCGTGCTCTTGCTTTTCTCGACGGCGTCTTCGATGCAATCTCCGCACTCGTCGAAATCTAGCTCAAGGAGCGCGCTGGCGCACTTGGTGAAGCACTTTATGGGGACCCACACGGTTCCCACGGCAGCGGCAGCGGCAACTTCCAGAACCTCCTTCGCGTGACTCAGACCGGCGATGTTTGTCGGGCGCCACTCCAGCGTTACATCGTGCTCGAGATGGTCCGGATGCGCCGCCCAGAACCCGAGCACGTTCCCCGCGTGCGTATTCCTGCTCGGGTTTTCACGTCGATACAGGGTACCGGTGCGCCAGTGGGCGTCCACTCCACAGCTCTTGTCGACGGTTGAGTACTTGACATCGATGGGTGCCGAGACCTGCTCGGCCGTCGTCCCGAAACTGAGTGCGTAGTCGATACCAAACCGTTCCCGGACATCGGGGTCGATGCATCTGTCTCGCGGCGGAGTCGGGAGGCCCGGAGGAAGTTGTCCAAGCTTGGTCGCGGCTGCCGAAAGCTCCGTCAAGAACTGGGTCAGCTCCGGCTGCCCAGCGAATGCTGCATTGAGATCATCGTTCCGGGCGACCGACATGATCTCGAAGGCATAGGCGGTGATATCACGGTGCGTCGCCTCATTATGCGCATGCGCATGCCGCGGGAACATCAACGTCATGACAATGACGGCGGGAATGGCAAGTCTGCGCATCGTGCACCTCCTTCCTCCGTACTCCCATCGCTTCGCGAAGCCGGTGATGCCTGGTACGCTCATCCGTGTCCGTCCGGAATGTCGGTATCGACAGCGACATGACGCCCGGCCTGAGTAGGCACGCGATGGCGAGTGAAAGCCGGCCACCTTCCGTCCACCAGGCCAAAGGGGGAGCTGTGGCTACACGGGATGCCCTTAAACGCACACCGTCGCAGCGATCGGCCGCACGGTGAGCCTCAAACGACGGTGAAGTGCCGTCCCCAGCCGAGCCTCGAAAGCACACGATGGATCTACGCGGTGACGCGCGGCCAGGGCGCCAGCGGCCGAGCAATCAAGGCTTCAAGGCTTCAAGGCAAGCAGAACGCAACCTTGACCTGCGTCTGGAATACACCGGCGAGTTCGCAAGCCACTTCCAGGACAACACTGCTGCATTGAAGGTCAGCTATCACTTCTGATGCAGAAGACGCCGGGCTTGCAGCGGCAGGCCCGACACGCGCCCGAATCCGCGTTCGGTAACGTCCGCTTCTGGCTGCGGTTTCAACCGGTCGATGCAACAGCTTGTTGAAATCGTTCGGCCGGTGTTCGTAGCCTAGCGCTATCGACCGCGATTGAATGGCTTCCTTGTCCCGCAATGCACCGCGAAGGAGGTTACAAGTCTTTCCCGCTCTACATATGGATGGCATCTAGACTTAGCCTCACCAATGGCCTCCTGAATCGCGATTTTAATCTGCTGGCGTGCTAGGGCGATGCTCACGCTGCACGACTTTGACAAGACGTCAGCAAGCGTTCGACGCGTCCTGATCTCACCCACAGCATAGGCTCGCAAAAGGCCTCCTGACAGCGCCCGCCGAATTCTCGCAATGCTCTTGCGCTTCGTGCGTTTGCGCTGTGCGGCGCATCGGTTCGCATAGGCCCAACTCAGCTCAGGCTCCCGCCCTCGAATAAATCCACAGGAAACTGAAAGCTCCCGAGACAGGGCTTCGAACGGTGGAATAGTCTCTGGCGTTGGCCTGGCCAGCTGTGTCTGAAGGAGTTGCCGCACCTTCTTGGCCAAAGCAGCTTGTCGCCTCGGGTGAGGCATGCAAGGTTCCTTGTAATTTCGGAAGCCAAGATTAGCGGCGCTGGCTGCAGCTCCCGCTGGCTCTCCTAGTATGGTAAGCAAAGGAACTTGGCTTAGGCCCGCAACCTTCAAGAGCGTATAAAGAGTTGGATAAGACCTCGGGCGGTCCAGATTGGCCAAGGCATGGAGCGGTGAGAGGCACAAGTCAGGGAAGCGCCTTCGAACCTCGGTTACAAAAGTGCGTAAAGGATCGGGCCCGGCGATTTTGAAACTCCCGTCAGCGATCGCGCCAACGAGCTCGAAGCAGTCGCGCTCGGCGAAAGAGGGTTCATGACAGATTCGCCAGTCGCAGGGATCAGCGACTAAGGTCTCGCGACAGGTACGGCAGACGGAGAGTGTGGAAGCAGCGCTAAGGTGGGGCTGTCTTGAATGGCATGATGGGCAGTTCGTGTGCAGCAGAATGTTATGGAAGGGGCATCGCCTAACTGCGAGCAGGCACCACGCGAGTCTGTCGTAGATCGTCTCTTGCCTTGCCTCTGAATCCCTATAGCAGGCTGGGCACCACGCGCGTGACGGCTTTAGCGAGTGCGGTAAGGACGGTGAGACTATGGGCTCAAGAGGCATCAACGTTGTGCGTTCGAGTCCGTGAACGCCTGTGCATCGCGAGACGACATCCAAGTAGGACTGTGTCGTGCTGCTGACGCTGCAGAGACTGCCTTCGAAGGATAGATATCTCGCGGGTTTGCTCTGCTCAAGACCTGAGTGCCATTGCGAGAGAAACTTCGCAAGCTGACCGGGCGACATGGAGTGGCAGGTCGCGAGCCGGTAGAAATAGGAGTTAAAGGACTCCACCTCGCTCGTGCCGACGCCGCAGGGTTCGATCGGAAAGAGGCTGTCCATCTTAGGTCGCCTCTGGATCGTCGCACAGCGAGCGGCTTGGCTTACGTTGGAACGGTTTGCATGTGTTGCTGCGAGACACTGGTCGGATTGCTTTAACGCCAGTAAATTTGTCTAACGCCTCGCGGCCTCGCTCATTGTCCGAGCGGACTATTGCGTTCTCAAGTTTCGACGGTGCATGCGCTTTAAGTGCTTGTCTTGTAACTGTCCTCCCGTGCGCGTTGGCCTCGTCGGACGCGCGGCGGATCATCTTGCGCAGTAGCCCAAAGGAACCGTTTGTTGCCTCGAGGAGCCATACGGCATGGTCAAGCAGGAGCTGTTTGCTGGACAGTGGGTAATGATGACTAAGACGCTTCAGGATTCCCGCCCACTCTGTAAGGTCACTCGAGGTGTTCTCGTAGGGTGGTAGCTCGACAACGCTGAGGCGCCCGGCGAAGTGGGCCGAGTCAAACAATCCTCGGTAGGCAAGTTCGTAGCCGCCGACAAGAACAAGTGTTCTATTGCCATCAGAAACACACTTAATTGATTGCAGTACGTTCGCGCGAACGCGCTCGTTTGCAGTGTGCGTTAGGTGGTGTGCTTCATCGATAATAGTGACGGTGGTTTCGCGTCCGTGCATGGCTGCATCAAGGGCAACTCTCATCGAGCTCTCGTCCCTTCCAGTAGCAGGTATGTAGTGACGTGCTTCGTCTAGCTCGCCGACGTGCACATACTTTGGATGCCCGAGAGCCTTAAGAAGCTTCAGTGCGAGATACTTAGGGGATACGCGGCCGTCATTGCTAGTGGCAAAGCTAAGGTGAATATAAGGAATTGTTCCCTCTTTGATGACTCGGGTGGAGCTCCTGAGGTGGTTGATCAGACGATTGAAGATGAGAGACTTGCCCGCGCGTGTGCAGCCAACCAAGGCGATGATGTCGCTCTCGTCGCTGCATGCCAGGTAGTTGCGTAGCGTGGTCTCCGCCGAAACAAAGTTTCGGTGCGTGATAACGCCGTGACGGCCCTGTGCTTTCATGCATCCTCCTCCCCTGCCTCGATGACGTCGTCGTAGCGGAAGGTCGGCCGAAGCGGCGCGCCATCTACGGCCTTACAGCCTGCCTTCGCCTTCTGCGTCTTAGCGCGGCTGCGCGATCGTGTAAGCCTTAGACTCTTGGCCCAGCGCGCGTCTTCAAGCTCCGCGGCTTCTCGGAGGATCTCACGACGGCTTCTCTTCAGCGTCGTCGCGGCGACAAGCTCGGAGTCAGGCCGCGTGGCGTTGATTCGCGAGGCGGCTGACTGACACACGAACCAGGACGCGCCGACATTTACGTAGATGACCGAATCGTCATACGGCTCCACGCGGACGGAGATCTCCTTCTTGGGGCCAATGAACGCATGGAGTTCGGGGCTCGAGTACCATTTCCCGTTGACGTGAAGCCCCTTGCCGGCCCACAGGGTGTACCTGCGAAGGGGCTCAACCGCAGTGGCGATTAGGAACGACTGATCCCAACTGACCCGGATGCCGCTGTGGGGGAATTCCGCGAGAGCCTGCTCGCGAATGGAGGCCGGGGCATCGAGTTGGCCAGGCCGCGGCGCCTGGTTGTAGTGCCCATCCACATAGAAGGCGAGGCGCTCGGCCAAGTCGGGCAACGTTAGCGTTGAGCGTTCACCCGCGTGGAATCCTCTTGAAACGGCCCGAGACTGCGTAATGCTAACGCCGAATCCTGGCAGTCCACGTACGAAACGATCTTTCAAGTGCCCCAGCGGTCGCTCGGCCTCGGATCCGAACCGCGGATTCTCCGGCGGGCGTTCTGCATGCACGACGCCGAGAGTTGCAAGGGTCTCCGCGAAGCGGCGACTGCGGAAGTCAGAGCCTCCGTCGGTCACGAGTATTTCCGGCATTCGGACATGCCGTCGGACGCATTCCCTTATCAGCATCGCACATGCGACGCGATTCGGCTCTCCGAAGTGAAGCCAGGTCGCGAGAATCTCGCCCGTATGGCTGTCGACCATGACGCTTAACCAAGGCCGCTTTGTGGCGTGCTTCTTGCCGTCCATCCGCACGCGTACGAATACGTCGCACTTCCAATGGTCGACGTGCGCCACTGCGAATGGACGTGTCGCGAGAATGCTGCGACGGGAGGGGTCTCGCGAGGCTGCGACCTTGTTCGAGAGTCGCCGGCCCCCCTGTCGGTTCGCATCGGATGTCTTGCCCGGCACGCTCTTCCATAATGAGTAGTACGTCGTCTTCGATACATGCCTCTCATGGAAGGACGTCGCGCTCACCATATCCCGGACGTGATCCTTATAGGTCACATATGACTGGGCCACCGAGCGGAAGTGGGGGTCGCTTCGACCATCTCGTACGTGCTGCACTAGTAATGCGTAGTGTGTTGTGCTGATACGGGCATTGCGGTTCCCGCAATTAAGCCATCTGGGGACGAGACCGATGGGGCTTCCATCAGCGGCGCGAATGCGTGCGCGGTAACGGCGGTCCTTCCTCTTGTCGCTCTCGGTTGCGGAGGCGGATATATCTGCAATGAACTTAGCTCTTCGGGCTACCTCCGAAATGTATTTGGGAGGGCAAATCGACTCGCCGGACACCAAGGCGCTCGAAGTTGCGAGCGAATGTAACGTTCGATCTGCGGCCTCTAGCGTCTTGGCGTCTTCCTGGGTTGTGCAGATCCAGACCCGCTGAGGGTTTGAGAGAAGCACGTGATCGAGGTCTGCATGAACGTGCCCTTGGGCGATCAGGCGGAGAACTGGCGTGACGTCGCCCGTGCCGACTCGACACATCGCTTCCCCGATCTGGATGGCCTTCTCAGCGGCAACTATCCTCAAGACCTGTTTCGATAGCCGAAGCTCGTGAGCTGTAGGGGTCGCCCTCATCGCAAGGGAGAGCATGCGGAAGTTGTCGGCGCGCTCGAAGCTGAGCGAGCTGTTTGGGATGACTAAATGACGGATCCCAAGAGACTCGAAGAACCTGCGTGCGGGCAAGAGCGCGAACGATGGTCCCTCTTTGACCCAAACATTGGGTCTCTTCTCAACTAGCCCCTCGAGCTCTGCGTCAAGCTTGACCTCAACAACACAGGCCCCAGCTGCATCGAACATCAAGTAGTCCGGGGTGTGTGTCGACCTGGTGCGTCGCCCTAGCGCATCGACGATTTCGATCGGTATGGTCGGCGGTTGATCGAGGAGTGCAACGAGGCCTTCGTTTCTCTCCTGCTCAACTAGGAAGAGGAACTCTCCAGATGAGGACTCTGCTTGCAGCACCACGTCCAAGCGCCGGAATGGCACGTCGAAGATCATGTTCCATCGACGCCGGCCCCCAACCCGTCTCGAAGGGCCATTCTTCTCTGCGTCTCGGAAGTATTTGATGCCGTCTTGAGTGACACCGTGCTCGGAAAGAACCTCAGCACTCACTGTGTTTGATGACATAACCGTTCCTCGGCTCAGGCCGCATCTCCTCAGAGTGCGGCGCGGCAGCAGTCGCCCCTCCCGGTACGGGAAGGGCTTGAAAAGAGCGGGGAATCGGCGCAGAGTGGCCTCGGAAACTGCTAGCACCACATCACAGAAGCCCCGGTTGCCGCCGGGGCTTTTGCTTATCTGACGCCGGGTGGCGGTTAGCTCATAGCTAGACCCTCCTAGAAGGAGTGGATGTCAGCGAGCTTGCGCTGAACGGGGCGAGAGCGTCCCGGGCGTCGTCTGGGTTATCGCTTCCTCAACCCACGCGCGGACATCATCTGTCGCGACAAACCAACCGCGACGACCTGGTAGTTGAAACATCTGAATAGGCAACCGGCCCTTTAGCCTCGCCTTAGCCAAGGCGTCTCCGGAGCGAAAGCCCATTAGCCTTGCGGCCTCGGCTGACGTCAGGATTGGCTTGTCCGGGAAGTACTCGCCCAAGCTCGACCACGCGCGGATTGCGGACATCTAGTCGCTCCAGTCAGTTGCGAGCCGCTCTAGCAGTCACTGTCCGGCGTAGGCTGGCACAGCCCCACCCGGGGCGCACGCTGCGACGCAGCGTAAGTAACTGATTTATATAGTTTATAGCCTATATTGTGCGCAGAAAATTGCGTTAGGCTAGGCGGACTAAGTGAGTCGGCTTCCCACGTGAATACGCCATCCGCAACCTCCGTCTGGAATCAGCTGTTCGATGACCCCGTCGTGGCACTCGATCTGGATATCCGGTCCCAACTGCTGATGCAGCTGCAAGATCTTCTTGCGGCCACGGCCGGCCGAGAAGGCAGGATCAAGAATTTGTCCGATTCTGATCTCGCAGCGATTCGCGCCGCGCATATCGGACAGCTGCCGCTGAGCGATCTTGTCCGGATTACCGCGCAACTTCGCTGTCGGGTCACTTTGACCTTGGTACCACGTCTGCTGGATGACAACAGCTGAGCGATCAGGCCTTTGACCCTTGGCAGGCAGAGCCGACTCTTGGCGCTCCGAGATCTGGGTGCGGGCGCCGCGAGCTCGAACGCAGCCCCTAACAGCCGCTAGCAGAGACTTGTGACGGACGCCTCACCTCCCTAAGCTCTAAAGCTTGTGGGCTCGCGGGGGCGGGACTCACGGGGAACCCGGCCGGATGCCGGGAGCATGCCAAGGACGCAGATGACCGCAGACACTCTCAACCTGATTCTTGGCCTCGCCGGCCTAATGCTCGGCTTCATCTCCGCATACGGTCAGATCAAGACTTTCTTGCGCGCGACTGCGAAGCGCGGACTAGAAAGCGCCAGGCGGATGATCGAAAGGCGGGAGAGGGAAAACGAAATCTACGCTCAGCACCCGAGTGCATTTTTAGCCTACGCGGTGAAGCGGTTCGTGATCGCACTGGCGCTGCTCTTCGCCATACCGTTCTTCTCTGCACTCCTAAAAGCTAACAGCGCTGGCCTCCCCGCGTGGCTGGCAGGCAGCCTCTCGTTCGCGATGCCTGCGCTTTGTGGAACTCAGTTTGGCGCGCTCCTATCTCGGGCCAGCGACATTCGCGATCGCATACTCAAGGAGCAAGGCGACGGATCGAGCGTCTCGCCCTCCGAGAAGGAACAGACCTAGGTATAGATATGCTCCACCTCTTGAAGCTGAGTGGTGGAACATCGGCTGTGCTATCGATTCTGCCGTACCAGCTCGAGCGCTGACGACAAGGGGGAAAGATGTGGGCTGATGTTGATACCAGGCTGGACTTCTTGAACTACTCCGAAGTTGCTGACCTGGTAGCCGGTATGGTGCGTGACCCGTCAATGAGGCCCATTTCCGTCGGGGTTTTCGGCACGTGGGGCACGGGAAAATCCACTCTACTGAACCTCATCGAGAAGGAGCTCGACTCCAACGAGCTAGACGAGTTTATCGTCGTCCGATTCGATGCCTGGCTCTATCAAGGCTTCGATGACTCCAGAGCTGCGCTGATGGAAGTCATCGCGTCGACCCTCATCCAAGCTTCAAAGAAGGACGAAGGTCTCCTCGACAAGGCAAAAAACCTTCTCAGACGTGTAAACAAGATCAGAACGCTCGGGCTCTTAGTCGAGGGCGGCGCCCTTGCTATGGGCGTCCCTACGTTCGGCGTGGCTATGAGAGGCATCGAAGCCGTCGGCGATGTTGTTCGCGGTGAGGCGGATAAGGACGACGTCGATGCTATAAAAGCGGCCGGAAAGGACGCGAAGGAGCGCGGGACCGGCTTGCTGAACCCGAAAGAAGTCAGGACGCCCCCGAAGGAAATTGATGCGTTCAGAGCCGAGTTCGCGGAAATACTCGAGGGCCTAAAGAAGACGCTGGTCGTGTTTGTCGACAACTTGGACCGTTGTCTTCCCAAGCAAACGATCCAGACGTTGGAAGCACTGCGTCTCTTCCTGTTTATGGGGCAGACCGCGTTCATCGTGGCAGCTGACGAGGAGATGATCAGGCACTCCGTGTCTGAACACTTCAAGGATCCTGATGGGCGCCATGTCACGGACTATTTGGATAAGTTGATCCAAGTTCCCGTGCGCGTTCCCCGGCTGGGCGTTCAGGAGGTGAGGGCATACCTCTTCCTGCTATTCGCTTCGGCCGGAGGTCAAGTCTCCAAAGAGCAGATTGAATTACTTAGGTCTGGCCTTGAATCGAATCTTCGGTCCTCATGGCGCGATGATCCGATAGGTACGGATGCCGCCATCGCTCTGCTCGGACAAGGGGCGCCCGCCGCCATTGCAGATGCCTTCCGAATCGCCGACAGACTAGCGCCCTTGCTCGCGACGTCCTCTCTGGTTGGCGGAAACCCGAGAATCGTGAAGCGCATGTTGAACGTTGTCAGGATGCGAGCCAAGGTGGCAGGCCTTAGAGGGATGCCCGTGGACGAGGCGCTCATTGCGAAGATGGCGCTCTTCGAGAGATGCACCGACTCTTCTGCAATCGAGCACATGTATACGGAGATCAATGCTTCCGCAGGGGGCAAGCCTCTGGTGCTATCAGAGCTTGAGGGTCTTCTGGAAGACCCTGGGCGATTCAAGGAGGCATGCCCAGAGCCATGGGCAACCAAGGCCGAATTCCTTCGCGAATGGTTGGCAGTGGAGCCGCCGCTCTCGGGCAAGGACTTACGCCCACTTGTGTACCTGAGTAGAGAGACCATGCCGCTGAGAGCCCTCCGCGGGGAGCTCTCTTCAGTCGCTGCGGACGCTCTGGCTGTGCTTAAGCGAGCGACATCGTCCTCGTCCCCGTCCGGCCGGGCTGCCGCGGCTAGTGTTCCTTCTACTGAGGCGACCAGCGTAATGGCCGTTCTCTTGGACGATTTTCGATCTCACCCTGATTGGCGCGCAAAGCCTGCAGGGTTCGATGGGGCCCTGCTACTCGCGGACGCGTCGACGGATGCCGCTAAGGCGCTTGGGGACTATCTGCGTGTAGCGATTCCCAAGCCGGCCCCATGGGCGACCGTGCTTCTGAAGGGAAAGGATTGGTTCAAAGCAAAGGAAACGCGATAGATGGGCACTTCTACTTCGAGTCGTGGGCCGAGCGGAACTTCGCCACTAGTGCCGCCCTGGGCCGACAAGGATGGCCTTGGGCCAGGACCGGCGCCTGAACCCCAAAGGTTTCAAGGTTTCAGAACAAGTCTCGGAAGATTTGTTTCCAGCGGGGATGGGGCGCAACTACGGGCCGCAATAGGGCGCTATGCCCGTACTGCGACCGGCGGGCGGGCGGTTGGACCGCGACGCTTCGGTTCGATGGCGCAAACCGGCGGCGCGCTATTTGACGCAATGTCAGCGTTCCGCGATGGGAACGATGCCGCTGGTCTAGACCTGGCTGCACTGAACGGAAGGGATACTGACGCTGTAATCGATGCCATCGTTCACGCTCTCGTGCCTCCCGATGGGGATGCGGATCGCGTACGTGTGGCGATGAACGAGGCGCTCTCGGAGTGCTTGGAGGGCTATGAAGAATTCGACTTCTCCAGCATCACAGACGAGATGCTGGTGAGCATGATGCTCGCCTATGTGCGCAATTGCGTTTTTGGACAGATAGTTCTCGACTCCAACGAGGCCTTCTCCAAGGGCAGCCCTGCGCGGATCGAAATGGCCGAGAAGGAGTTGCGTGCCCTCGTTGACGCCGCGGTGGATAAACACATGCGGCCAATACTTTCAGGAAAAGTTCGTTCGTTTACGGGGAAGCAGCTGGAGCAAGTTCAACTTGACGCCACGCGAGAAATCTGGGCCGAGTGGGAGGCATACGAGCCATGACGCAACTGGTCTTTCATCACGAACCCTCCCAGCTCGCCCTAAGCTCCAGCGCTATCCCGGTTCTAATGTACGGGAGGCGACCACCGTATGTGGGGTCCGCTTCAATCGGCGGTCCCGTTCGGGCCGAGGTTCGTAGACTCGGCGGTCCCGTGCACAGACGGGCCTTTGACTTCCTTACCGTCGCAATGGCAGTGACTGCCGCCGACACATTTGTCGACCGACAGAAGGCGGCGGATGGATGGGCGCGCGATCTACGATTAGTGATTCCAGTGGCCGATCCCGCGCCATGGCAGGTTGCGATTCCTCTGCTTGAGGAGACATTGCTATTCCTGAGTGGTGATATTTGGTCGATCGCCATAGTTGGCGACGGGCCGGAAAGGCCTGTGCCCCAGACGAAGGGAAGGCTGATCTCCCTTCCCGATCACGACTGCGTAAGCCTATTCTCCGGTGGCTTGGACAGCGCGATTGGTGCAATTGACCTGGTTGCTGCGGGCAGGCGCCCGGTGCTCATTAGTCATTCCTATCGCGGTGATGCCGGTCGGCAAAGCGACATTGTTCGAGAGCTGCCAACGAAGACTTCACGCTTTTCTGCGGTGGCAAATCCGATCTCGCTAGTCGACGGCGTGAACGACGTCCAGATGCGGACTCGGAGCTTCAACTTCTTTGCCTTTGGTGCGCTGGTGGCTGCCACTATGGCAGAGCGTGGGATAGCTCAAGGCCTGGTCGATCTCAATGTGCCAGAGAACGGGTTGATCGCCTTGAATCCGCCGCTTACCCCTCGAAGAATTGGCGCGCTTAGCACTAGAACGACACACCCTCATTATCTTGAGCTGATCCAGAAGCTCTTCGATCTGGTCGAAATACCGGTTCGTATCACCAACCCATATGCGCTCATGACGAAGGGGGGGATGCTTGCAGCCTGTCCTGACAAGAAGACCCTGGAAGCGATTGCCTGGGGTACGGTTTCGTGCGGGAAGTGGAAGAGAACGGGGGTTCAATGCGGCAAGTGCGTTCCATGTCTGATACGCCGCGCATCTTTTCATGCGGCCGGCATCAAAGACCGAACGCGCTATGGCGATGGCGCTGACCTCCCGTCAACGATGGCTGCCGACATCGGTAGGGACGACTTGCTGGCGATGGTCCTTGCTTCAAGGAGCCTGCCTACGACGAGAATTGGTAGCTGGATAGCCAAGGCGGGCCCGCTGCCGCAAAACAGGAGCGAGCGTGATGCTTTGGTCGGTGTGGCGCGAAGAGGGTTGAACGAGGTTCGCGCCTACTTAGAAAGTTTGGGGCTGCTGAGTTGAACTCACCGGCAGTCGATCTTCACTGTCACCTCGATCTCTATGCATCGCCGGCGACTGCTGTCAAACACGCCGATCAGGCCGGCGCGTATGTGCTGTCGGTGACTACTACGCCAAAGGCATGGCGTGGCACGGCGCTGCTTGCAAAGGGACATTCACGAATAAAGACCGCGCTCGGCCTGCATCCACAGATTGCCCACGAGCGCATCAATGAACTCGCATTGTTTGACGAGCTTTTGCCGAGGACGCGATATGTGGGTGAGATCGGCCTGGATGCAGGGCCTGAATCTAAGGAGCACATTGGTCGGCAGGTGGTGGCGCTAGATCACATACTTCGATCGACGACCAAGGCTGGTGGAAGAATCCTCACAATTCATAGCCGTCGTGCAGTTGGAGGCGTCCTGGAGGCTTTGGCGCGCCATCCGGATGCTGGAATTCCCGTTCTACACTGGTTCACGGGGACAAAGTCGGAACTGCGAAGAGCAATCGAGATGGGTTGCTGGTTCTCAGTTGGGCCTGCGATGGCGACCACTAAGAAGGGGTGTGAAATCATCGCGGCGCTGCCCAAGTCAAAGGTGTTGACAGAGACCGACGGACCATTCGGAAGCGTAAATAGACGACAGCTTCTTCCGGGTGAGGTGGGCGGTGCGCTGGATGTATTGGCGAACTGTTGGCATGTGGACAGGAGCGAAGCTTCCGCGACGGTACTGAGCACGTTTCGCCAGATTCTGTCCGCAGGAACAGGTGGGCAGGCTTGAGATCTGGTCACCGCTGCCGGTTGGTATGCGCCCTGATGCGATGACGGTGAAGGACCACTTTGAGCACAATGCCGCCGAGCTCTGACCACGAGATTGATCCGCTGAGGGCAGACTCGTCGAATGTCTTGTACTTGATTGGGTGCCGATCGCGGACCGAGTCCTACGTAAAGATTGGCCGTACCTGCTCGCTCCGTCGGCGACTCAGTAACATTCAAACCGGCTGTCCGCATCCGATTGATGTGGCGTTCGTTATCACGTCGGAGTATCAAGAAGAGGTCGTTGGCCTTGAGCGCCTCCTTCACAAGATGCTCCGACCTCACCGAATGAGGGCGGAGTGGTACTTGGCGAGTCAAGAATTCTTGCGCGCGCTTGATACGCTGCTCAGGAAAGTCAACAGAGGCGGGTTCTCATTCGACGAGATCAATGATCTGCCAGACTATTGCGGCCCCGAGCTTGAGATCATGCTGCATAGGCATGAATTCGGATTCAGCAGGCTTGCTTTGCCGTTCCGACCTAACATCCTGGAGGGAGCGAAGTCAGTCAGCTGGAAGGGCCTGACCGCAGAGCTGACCTGGACGGAGGGCTAGCGGCTAGGGCGCCGCTGCCTTCGCGGCGGACAAGGTTTGGTTGACGCTCCGGACAAACTTTGGTTTACCGCACAGTTGCTGCGCGATCCAAGCAAGTTTGGCCATTCGGCCAAACTTTGATGAATCTCCACCAAGATTGACCGCGACGGACGCCAGAGGGTGCCCATTGCCATCTTGTTGCAGCGCGACTGGTGTTTGGCACCCGCGCCTGACGCAGCTCCGGTCCGTTCTGGCATCCGCTCATAGCCTAAGTGGCACTCGGGAGGCGGCGGGCCTGCATTGGCGGTGGTAGTGTCCGCTTCCGATCCGGAGTGGACGTGCAATTGCTCCTCGCGCCGTGCCGCTGAACTTGGTCCATCCTTTGGGGTATTGGGGCAATGACGCGACTGGCGATTCTCTTCTCGTTCGCGCTGGCCTTGTGTGCATGCGGATCAGGAACGGACGTTCGTTTCCAGAACCTAAGCCAGTACCCGCTCGAAGCGGTGGAGCCTTCTGGTAGCGGTTTCAGGGCGAGCCTGGGACTGCCGCGCCTGGTCGATCACTTACGGCTGAGATCTATCCATCAGGAGAATCAGGCTTGGCCGTGAGCTTCGCTGCCAAGGGGCGTAGCTACAGCTACGAGCCGCAGGGCTACTTCGAAGCAGGTGGCTACAGGGTGTTGGCGAAAGTTGATGCAAGTCTGGCTGTTTCAGTCGAAAGGGAGACAACGCTGTACCAGCAGGCGAACGTCCGCTCCTGGCCGATAGCGGACATTGAACGGGGCGGGGCGCAGGGACGGATGCTAATGTCCGCTTTCCGACGTATGCACGGCTGCAATCAACCACTGAACATAAAGGGACTTCTGATCGTGGTAGCTAGTGGAAAGTTCGCGGTAATGGTGGTGTGTGGTTCCATCGTCACAGCGATGATCTGGATCATTCGGGACCCGCCCGAAAAGGTGACATTGGGAGCGGTCCTTCTCGGCATCGTGTTGGGCCTCGTAGGACTCTTCTTCCTGAATCTGGGGATGGAGGCACTGGACCAGGGCTGGGGCTCTTGCGGCAGCCGCCGGCACCACCGCATATGCACGAGCAATGATTTCGAGTTCTGGATGCGAATCCTGATGCACTACGCCGCCAGCGTGGTTTGCTTAAGCGTCCCGCTCATGTTCATCGGCACGCCCTTGCTGGCGCGGCCCGCCGCACCTGCGGCACGCAAGCGATCCTCGCGGTGATGTCTGCTTCTGGCCGATAGCGGACGTTAGTCCGGACGGGCTCGTCGGGGCGATGCTAATGTCCGCTTTCGACCCAAAGCGGACATTTGCGCCGCGACCTCCAATCGACAGCGGCTCAATCATCCGGACTTATGGACAACTTTTCGGTCAATGCCGCAGAGGAACTCTTTTCGGAGTTTCCCGAATGGAGAAAGCTTGCACGTACGGAGTTGGACGACAGCGGCGCTGCATTTCTGGTCGTGGAAGTTGCCGCACCGCCAGAATCAGGCGCGAAGTACGGCCTGAGCATCGATACGTCAAACCAGGAGGTGACGGTCGGGTTCGACCATTATCATTGCCACTTCGATGGGTTCACGGGTGATGGCGACCACCTCGGAACTCGCGCCGCGTTGAATTTCATACGGCAGATCCTTTCCGAACGAATCGGGATCCTGTCCTGGTGGCAGGGCGACACTTGGTGTGGTTCGTCCCAGATTGCTGCAGGCGAGGTTCCGCGCCAACCGACGTGGTCAACAGCGGCGATAGATCGCATGAGGGTTCGGTCTTGGAATGGCACCCTCAACCACGACGGTGCTATCTAAGGCCTAGGCCCTGACAACGTCCGCTCCTGGCCGGTAGGGGACATTGGCAGGCTGCCCTTCGGTGCTAAAGTCCATCTGGATCTAAGAGATCATTCCGCAGCCAGATGAAAGACGGCTAGGGTACGCCAGGACTCCACGGAAGGTTGATCATGCGATACCTCATCGTGCTCGCACTGCTCTTGACTGCGAGCGCCGCTGCTGGCGCAGGATGCGACGTTTCCTGCCTTGTCGAGAAGGGATTGAAGGGGGATGGGGATGCGGCGCTGTATGTCGCTCGTGAGTCGAAGACCACCCAGTCAAAAGAGATCGTCAATGAGTGGTACCGGATTGCAGCCGAGAACGGGAACGTCGATGGGCAGTTCGAGTTCGCGAATCTCCTGTTCTCCGAAGCCCGTTCCGGTCATGACTGCATTCGCGCTGTCTACTGGTACCAACAAGCGGAGCGGAATGGGCATCCCGATGCAAAGACATCACTGCTCCGCGCGCAGGCAGCGCTAGCGAATGACGCGGCATCAGCCGGCCCATGTTCGGACGGCAGGTAAGGGCGGATCTACGTCCGCTCCTGGCCGATAGCGGACGCAATCGCGTTGGGGTCAGAGCGGCAGGGACACGTGCGCCCCTACAATCCAGCGGGGACACAAGGGGAGCAGGCTCGTAATGGACGATGAGAGCGGGAAGACAATGGAGGCGGGCCACCCGCCCCGATGGTGGTGGTGGGTCATCGCGGGGGCTGCGCTAGGGGTGATCCTGCGCATCGTGTTCGGCGCACTTCCGGGGAGCATGGAGGGTCCGATGTCGATCGGCTTCATGTTTGGTACGCCGTTCGTCGTTGGCGCGCTTACAGTCATCGGCGCACCGCCGGAACGTCGGACCGTGCCTTTCCTGATCTTCGCGCCGTGGGCCGGCATCGGGTTAATGCTGTTGGGGTGCGCGATCACACTGCTGGAAGGGTCCATCTGCCTGGCATTGATGGCGCCGCTGTTCTTGGCGGTGGCCAGCCTTGGTGGCGTGCTGATGGGCGTCGCGCTGCACTTTGTCCCCGGCGCATCGTCGCGCATGAGCGCTGTCGCGGCGCTGCCGCTTCTGATGCTCATTGGCGAAGGGCATGCGCCCCTGCCGGAGCGGACCGTTGAACTGCGTCGCCACGTCATCGTCGATGCTTCACCGGCGACAATCTGGAGTCAGATTCTGACCGCTCGCGCCATCGAACCGGAAGAACTCCCGCTGAGCCTGACCCACATGATCGGCGTGCCGAAACCACTCGAAGACATCAATGTGCGGACGCAGGACGGAGAGGTTCGTTTCTCGCGATGGGAGCGCGGCGTCAACTTCCGTGGTTTCGTTACGGCGCGGAAGGAAAACGAATCCATCACGTGGAGTTATGCGTTCGACGATCGCTCGTTTCCCGAAGGCTCCATGGACGAGCACGTCGCCATCGGCGGCCGATACTTCGACCTTCGCGACACGACCTTCAACCTCACGCCGACGTCGGAGGGAATGACCCGGCTCGAGATCGTCGCCCATTACCGTGTGTCGACGAGCATCAACTCCTACGCGGTGCCAGTCGCGGCGGTCCTCGGCAGGGACTTCCTCGACACCATCCTGGGCCTTTACAAACTTCGCAGCGAAGCGGCGATTGCACGCAGATAGGCCGGAGTCCGCTTCTGGCTGATAGCGGACATTGGGGATGGGACGGCCCGCGGCAGGGCTGCTAATGTCCGCTTTCGACCCATAGCAGTCATCGGTGATGCTGAGAATTCTGTTTGCTTTCTCCCTCGCGCTGCCAACGCTGGCGTTCGCTCGCGGCGACGAGCCGCCGACTCGACCAAGCGCCGACTTTGAACTGGCCTGCCATGAGGTCAAAGGGAAGGCCCTTGCTGCACTTGATGGCGATGCACAGGCGGCAATGGACCTCGCGGACTTTTACGGCGAAATCGGCGATCAGGAACAAGTCGCCCACTGGTACCGCACGGCTATGGAAAATGGGAGCGAGGCCGGACGTCTTGCATATGCGGGGGCGCTCGTCATGCAAGGCGACGCATACTCTGTCACCCGTGCAAGGTACCTCCTCAAGCCATTGGCGGCTAAAGGCATGGAGCGTGCTGCATCGCTGCTGGAGGAGGCCGAAGCGAGATCCGTCGTCAAGGAGCTTGTCATGTCTCTGGAAGGCCCCAAACACTGCAAGTACTTCGGCCCGTGACGGCTTCCCTGCGTCCGCTTCTGGCCGATAGCGGACGTCGGAGGCGAGCGGGGCAGTCAGTGGTGCTAATGTCCGCTTTCGACCCAAGGCGGTCACATGAGGAGCATCGAACATTAAGTCGAGCAGGCAAGCTAACCACTTGAAACGCTGCTGGATTGGAGCGTTTTCGACAGTCCTCGTTCTGCTCAGTGGCTGCGAGGCGCGCTACCGGTCCGTGCCGGATGAGCTGGTCGGTACGAACTGCGTGTTACTCGACGCCATGCGTGCCCATGGCGTGTCGAGAAAGCTGCATCGAGACCAGGCAACGAACTATGTCTCCATCTGGAACCCGGGGTTCACGGGACCTGAAGTCACCTTCGTAACGGTCCTGCCAGCCGGCACCCGCATTCGAGTCGCGTCTGCACTCAAGTGCTACAACTGTCCGATTGACGCTCTTCGCGAGTATCGCGTGGCAGTCATCCCCGAGCCTGAGGAGTTCGCCGGCAAACCAGCGTATCTCCGGGCGAGTTCCGTAACCCCTTCCCAAGTTCGATGCGCAGCAGGTTCGCCGGACTGACACGCGACGATCGCTCTTGGCCATAGCGGACATCTGGCGGGCGATGCGGGGATGGGTGCTAATGTCCGCTTTCGACTCAAAGCGGACATGGATCGGGGGAGGGCCTTGAAGATCATTCCGCTTGTCCTAGCGCTGATCCTGCCGATGCCACCTGCATTGGCGGCCGAGCCACCGGTCGCGATTGATGGTACGACTGAGAGCAGCTTCAGGCTCACCCATGCTCGTGTCGTCGGACAGTTATCCCCGGAAGATCGTTACCGTCTCGCGCTGGCGGAACTGGTGATGCTGTCGAACTCCCACTGTCTCCAGCCTAAGCCCTCGCCGAACGACGATTTCGTCGTGCGTTTGCTTGGGGGGCAGGTGGACCTCACTTCGTGCCGCAGGGAGCTGCACGGCATGACTTTTGCAGACGTCATGACGCGCGCGTATCCCGACGAGGCGCAAGTGCCGGCAGGGCAATGACCATTCCTGGCCGATAGCGGACCTTCGGCCGGACTCTGGCGAGCCGGCGATGCTAATGTCCGCTTTCGACCCGAAGCGGACATTTCGCATGTTGAGGCTGGAAAGCCCCCGATGGAGCGAGTTGCAGCATGCCTACGGGGTCGCCACGGACATTCCTGCGTTGCTATTGCAGTTGGTCTCGCTTCCGGACTCGGTCGGGCAATCGCAGCCGTGGTTCGGCCTTTGGAGTGCGCTCGCCCATCAGGGTGAGGTGTATCCCGCCTCTTTTGCGGCGGTTCCGCACGTCGTCGGCGCCCTTGCCGAAAACCCCGCAAC